>Ga0256842_1002668_pt1 | contig 12507 bp, 14 predicted proteins | sample 4559240metaG_FD_185973 | JGI IMG/M metagenome (GOLD analysis project Ga0256842, IMG submission 185973) | Hydrothermal vent microbial communities from Guaymas Basin, Mexico - 4559-240 | ecosystem: Environmental > Aquatic > Marine > Hydrothermal vents | place: Mexico: Guaymas Basin | collected...
AAGGATCGAGGAATGCCGAGACCCCGTCATAGACGAGGAAGAACTCGGCAAATACGCCTTCATAGTCTTGGGGAGAAATGGAGAATGCTACAAGATACATGGTGGGATCGAGGAGCAGAAGAAAGTCTCCAAAATACTATCCAAGCTAAACCTAGAGGGAGAATTTACACTAGTATACTATGGCGAGAAACAAGAAGCACTCCAAGACCTTGAGAAAGGAGAAATAGACTACCTCTTCCTAAGAAAACAGCCAACAAAACAAGAAGTAATGGAACTAGCAAGACAAAACAAAGTATACTCACCAAAAACAACAAGACACATCCTACCATACACACCAGCAAAAACAAACACACCACTAGAAAAACTCAAATAATTTTTATTATCTCTCCCCTCCCTCTCCTCCCCTCTTATATTATGCTCACCCTGTGCAAAGAGAAATCATTATAAGTCCCAAAAACACTCAAGAAAATAATGGCGGGGCAAAACAGCGGGGTAGGGCAGCCAGGTAGCCCGCGGGAGGCACGGGCGGTACAAACCCCCGTCCCGCGAAGCTCATATGAGGCTGCCGCCTCGGAGATACATCCCCCACAGGGGGAATAGCACCCGAGGTCGGTGGTTCAAATCCACAAGCCGTGCTACAAGGCACGGCTGGGGAGCCCCCGCTACCACCCCGAGAGGGGCCCCGCCACCACTTCTTAATTCCCCAATAATTCTTTGGGTAAGTATTTATTCTAGGCAGTACTGGTTCTTATTGCTGGGTGGATCAGTTAATTACTAGTATTTTGCCTTAAGCAAGTGGACCATATTTTATATATGCTTAAACATATTTTGGGTATTCTAAATGCGTGGTGTAATGCATAGTATTCATATTGCGCGTTTACATGCCCATATATGTGGGGATGGACATCTTTATATTGATAAGGGAGGTCGCGGAAAAACTATGTAGTTGAGTATACGAATAAATCGCTTGATTTGATTTATTCATTTACCAATGATGTTGTTGCTGTACTTGGGAAGCGCCCTATTATAATTCATCCAACGAAAAAGAATGTGTTGGTTGCAAGAGTTAAGTCAAAGTACTTGTTTTATCTTCTCAAAAGGCTTGGTGCGGGTGACTCAATGGAATGGCGTGCATCTGCGTTTCTTAATTCTAGTAAAGAGGTATTGGTTAATTGGCTTTCTGCTTTTATTGATGACGAGGGATACCTTGACAAGGTAAAGCACAGAATGGTTCTGAACTCCGTGAATTATAACGGGCTAAGAGATGTTCAATCAATGCTGAATATTCTTGGCATTAATTCAAAGGTGTACGATTATAGTGAAAAATGGAATTTTTACAGATTGATCATAGGCGGAATAGATAACCTATGCAAATTAGCTGAAAAGCTTGATCTACATCATAAAATGAAACACGAAATTCTAAATAAAATATGTAGTTAATTAAGAGGTGGAGTTATTACAGAAACTGATAAATGCAAATAATTACTGACATCTACTCTATGTTACCATTGTGGGGGCCTCGCCACCATTTTATATCACTATTTTCAATTTATAACGGGGAAAACTATGGATTATGATAGTGCTATTAGTATAATGGCACAAATCTTTACTGTTTCTTTCGTTGGTGGCGTATTTGTTATTTTACTAGCATATTTAGGAGAAATTTTGGAAAGAAAAGACATAAAAGTAAAAAGATATTTGGATACAATAGTATCCGCAGGAGCAGCAAGTATATCAACAATAGTTGTTAATTTTATTAATTCCTTAAATCCTGAACAAAATATCATAACTTTCATAATAATTTATATTGCGACAATTATATTCATCTCTTTGAAGAAATAATATGATTCTGAATAAATTAATCTAAGATTATAATCGCTATTGTTTGTTTTGTTGTGTTATTGTTTTTAGTGTTTGGTTGTTTATGCATATGTTGATTTGTGTTGTTTTGTATTTTTTTCTGAGGATTCCTTTTGTTTGGTCTATTTCGATCTCGTATTGTAGTAGCCCGGTTTTTATTAGTATTTTTAGGTGTGCTATTAGGAGTGGTTTTGATATTTTTAGTTTTTCTCTGAGTTCTTTGCTTGTCATTGGTTTTTCTGTACATAGGGCTAGTATTTTGAGTCTGGTTGGGTTTGCTAGTGCTTTTAGTATCTTTACTAGGTTGTCGAGGTTGTTTTCTTGGTTCATTGTTTATGGTTTCCTCTTTGTTATGTGTTTGGTTGTTTATTATTCTTTTAGTTCTTCTCTTAATGCGTTTATTTCTTTTCTCAACTCCTTTATTTCTACGAGTAGTTCTCTGAGTAGTTTGTCTGTTTCCTGCTGTTTATGTGTTTGTGTGTATGCTGTTCTAGGTGTTTTGAACAAGTACTCTGCTAGGAACACAGCAATCATTATTATTATGAATAATACTATTCCCCAAACAACTAGGTCTACTAATCCAGCTAGATCAGGTGGTATTGGCATGAAATTAACACCTCAGGTAATAATATGTTTATCTGGGTAAAAAAATATTTACCGGATCAAAAAACACGAGCGTTATACATGAATCACTTAATATAATTAATGATCGATGATAAGAACAATGTTGAGAGAATATAGAATCTTATGGCTTCGTTTATGAATGGCGATGATCATAGATCTTGTTCCTTATCAACACATATCTCCTAGCAAGCTTCCTGCAGACGAGGAAGTTCCTTAGATCTCTTGATCTTAGAGGTTCTTTTCAACTATGTTGTTGAGAAAAGAATTAACATTATCGTTTTTAAATCATTGTAGAGTTCCACAAGTATTCTTGACAGTCTTTTTCACCAATGACTTCTCTATAAAGCTTCAAAGTAAGAGACACAATAATCTTGATAGAATTAATCTCGTTGTTATCAATAGGGATGGAGACATACTATAGAAGCATACTGTTAAATTCCCGCAAATAACGAACAGAGGATATAGAAGAAAGAGGGCTTGGAGCATTATAGGAGAAGCAATACATAGTATCCTTAAGAACGCTTGTTCTTACGGAGCATCAGTTATAGCTGTGGAAAACCCAAAGGTTATTGGCTACTTAAAATACTACTGGATAGGAAATGGAGAACAAAGAACTACAAGCTAACGATATTCATGAACAGCATCATAAATAAGATAATATGGAAAACACCGCTCTATGGACTACAAGTAGTAACAGTTAATCCCGATGGAACTACACATTCAGAAGACCATGAATACGTTATGAGAAGATATGGCTTAGATAGACACACAGCATTAGCATACCTAATAGCACTCAAGGCAAAAAGAAACCTACAAAGATATTAAAAGACCTACAAACAAGAAACTGCATCATACCCTTACGTTTCTCATTGAATACCCTCCTAGCATTATCACCAATTTCATCATACACTATTGCAAGCAACGCATACGTATCAGTAACTACCCTTCTAGACTTCTTTTCCTCCTCCAAAATAACAACTCCTCCCGATCAAGATCTCGTTCGGCATCTTCTACCGTTTCTCTATCCTTGCTGCAACCCCATACCCTATCCCACAAGTCAAGGGGTTTTAACACTATCTTACACTCATCAACCAAGACTTTAAGCAACATACCCTCCTCAATACCAGCCTTCTCCCTAACACTCTTGGACAAAACAATAATACCCTTTATATACACTCTAACAACACTCAACAAAACCACTCCACACAACAATTACGTTAAACAAACTAAAAGTTTGACCAAAAGATAAAAATAAAGATAAATATTCGGTTTAACCAAAAATACTTAATCAAAGACAAGATATATCAAAGTACATAAAATAATCCCCAACAAAGAAATAATCCAAACAATTCCCAATAATAACAAAAACATACACTTACTTTAGAAAATTTATTTTCTTGTTTAAATAAATTATATTAAAAAAGCACGGGCATGATTATGAAGGACACCATTGTTCTTGGAGGATCTAGTGGTTTTCACCTAGCTTATAGGGTTTCTAAGCTTCTCGGCGCTACGCTTGGCGATATCGAGGTTAAGTCGTTCCCTGATGGTGAAACATATATCAGGATAATATCTGATGTAAAGGATAAAACAGTTATATATATTAATTCACTGCAGCCAAGTCCTAATGATAAGATAATCGAGACACTATACACTCTTGAAACAATCCGAGACCTTGGTGCATCTAAAGTATTAGCTGTTATTCCCTATATGGCGTATGCTAGACAGGATGAGAGATTCAATCCCGGTGAAGCTGTAAGTATATCTATATTATCAAAACTATTCCGTGCACTAGATATAGATGCCATATATACTATTGATATGCATTTACACAGAATACGTGATCCAACCAAATTATTCGGAGCAAAATTCCATAACCTCACAGGCGTACGCGAACTAGCCAAATACATTAAGAAAAACTACAGCATCGAAAACACAGTAGTCATAGGCCCTGACGAAGAAGCCGAACAATGGGCAAAGATCATGGCAGAAGAACTAGGAGGAATAGAATACACCGTATTAGAGAAGAAAAGAATCAGCGCCGAAGAAGTCATCATAGAGACGAGAGACATCAATGTTAAAGACAAAAACATTATTATAGTAGACGACATCATCAGCACCGGCGGAACAATGGTTGAAGCAATAAAAGCAATCAAAAAACTCGGCGCCAAAGAAATAATCGCAACCTGTATCCACCCACTACTCGTCAACAAAGCATATTATAAACTATTAAAACTAGAACCAAAAGACCTCATAGGCACAGACACAGTTCTAAGCCCCATAAGCAAAGTATCCGTAGCACCAACAATAGTTGAAGAAATCAAGAAAAACCTATAATATATTTTTTACTTTTTCTAAACACCCCCACAAATAATCGTTAAAATGGAACCCCCGATACAAGAGCAATATTAGAATACGGTGTAAACTCTCCAGTCCTAACAACAAATCTTGCTTTATTAACATAGTCTCTTTTAAAGACCTCATGATCAACAAACACTATGTCCTTACCCGGATCAATCTCCTGCAATTCTTTAAGAAGCTTGACTATTTCTTCATACATTCTAGGCGAACGATCAATGATTTCACGAGCCAATACAGCTTTCTCAACCACCACCTCTTTAAGAACAGCTTCCAACACATCCAAAAACCTAGGTATACCCGGTACCAGAGACAAGTCTATACGTGTAACTTCTTCAGGAATAGGTAGTCCAGCATCAGCTATAACAAACACATCTCTATGCCCAAGACTAGCTATTTCATACAATAAGAAAGGATTCAAGATACCAGACTTCTTCAAATCAAATACCCCCTACAAAGCTTCTCTAAGAAAAATTATGGCAAGTTTAAAATATTTAAGATTAAAACAATAATTAAGAATCATAGATGAAGAATTAAATCAACGCTCCTCTTTGGGCGACTTCAGCCTTGAATACATCAATTACAGTTATCGGAAGTATACACATCGACTTCTATGTGAGACTCCCAAAACTACCAGTCCCGGGAGAAACTGTTCTAGGATATGATTTCATCATGAAACCAGGTGGTAAGGGCGCTAACCAAGCAGTAGCAACTGCACGTCTAGGAGCACATACATATATGGTTGGCAGAATCGGAAACGACATATTTGCTGAAAAACTACTCGATAACTTCGCAAAGAACAGCGTAGATACCGAATACGTATCAATCGATAAAACAACACATACAGGCACAGCATTCATACTACTCGATAAAAAAACAGGAGAAAACATGATCGCAGTCGCACCCGGTGCTGACGCACATGTTTCAAAAGAAGATGTTGAAAAAGCCATCCCCGCCATAAAGGAATCAGAAATTATCCTATTACAACTGGAAATACCAGTAGACACAGTCATATATGCTATAAAAAAAGCCTCAAAACTAGGTAGAAAAGTCATACTTAACCCCGCACCGGCAACCATACTCCCAGAAGAGATATTCAGACACATATATGTCATCACCCCCAATAGAGTCGAAGCCGAACTACTAACTGGAGTCAAGGTAAAAAACATTGAAGACGCTATAAAGGCAGGCAAGTTACTAGTAAATAAAGGTGTAAAATACGCAATAATAACAATGGGCGACAAGGGATCAGTCATTGTTTCTAAAGATATAGCTAAACATATTCCAGCCTATAAAGTAGAAATAATCGATACAACAGGCGCAGGAGACGCATTCAACGGAGCACTAGCTGTATTCCTCGCAGAAGGATACGATATCGTAGAAGCATGCAAAAGAGCAAACGCCGCAGCAGCAATTCAGATCACAAAGCTAGGAGCACAAGAAGGCTTACCCACTAGGAAAGAACTAGAATCCTTCATAAAGACTCATGAGGTGAGACGAAAAAATGCCAAAAACAAACAATAAAGTAGTTCTAGAAACCAAGAATATTGTAAAAAAGTTCCCAGGAGTCATAGCACTTAAAGGCATTGACTTCAACTTGTATAAGGGAGAAGTACACGCTCTCGTAGGTCAAAACGGCGCTGGAAAATCCACGTTCGTCAAAATACTAAACGGGATCTATGTTGCTGATAAAGGAGAAATAATTATCAACGGTAAAAAAGTCAACATACGTAAACCCATAGATGCTAAAAGACACGGCATAACACTTGTCCACCAAGAAGTAACCCTCATACCCTATCTGTCCGTCGCAGAAAACATATATATGGCAAAGATACCATTTACAAAATCACCCTTTACACGTATAAATAAGAAAGTACTCGAGGAATTCTCCGAAAAATACCTTGGATTACTCGGAATAAAAATAGATCCATGGATCAAGGTGAAAGAACTAAGCGTCGGAGAACAACAACTAGTACAAATAGCCAGAGCACTAGCTGAAAACGCCAATATTATCTGCCTCGACGAACCCACCAGTGCATTAACACCAGCCGAAGTAGAGAGATTATTCCAGATCATAAGAGATTTGAAGAAATCGGGAAAATCAATAATATTCATCACACACCACATCGATGAAGTATTTAGAATAGCCGATAGAGTAACTATTCTAAGAGATGGAGAAAAAATAGCAACACTAGATGTAAACAAAGTTAAACCTTTAGATGTTGTAAAACTCATGCTCGGAAGAGAACCTAGTAGATTCTACATATCGAGAGAAAAGAAACACATAGCAAAAGAAACACCAATACTAATGGTTAAAAACCTCTCAACAGAACCCGAAAAGATCAGGGGTATTCGGCTACAAAACATATCCTTCGACCTATACAAGGGAGAAATACTTGGTGTTGTAGGACTCTTGGGAGCTGGTAAAACCGAACTAGGTAAAGCACTTATAGGCATAGAGAAAATCATCAGTGGAGAAATCTATATCGAAGGCAGAAAAGCCCGGATAAAGAGCCCCTCCGATGCTCTAAGATACGGTATATATTATCTACCAGAAAACAGGCGTACAGAAGGACTCGTACTATTGCTCACCGTTCGCGAAAACATAATATTATCATCAATAGATAGACTAGCACGAACACTTGGATTACGCTCAATAGATAGAGAAAAACAAATAGCAATACAGTGGATTAAAAGACTCAACATCGTTACACCAAGCACAGAGACCCGTGCAATGAATCTCAGCGGCGGAAACCAGCAGAAAGTAGTTATTGCTAAAGCACTTGAATCTAGACCAAAAATACTTGTCTTCGACGAACCAACAATGGGTATTGATATAGGCACAAAAGTCGAGATTAGAAAAATCATCTCCGAGCTAGCAACACAAGGACTCTCCGTAATCCTAATGTCATCAGATATTGATGAAATACTTGCATTATCCGACAGAATACTCATACTATACAAGGGTAGACAAGTAGCATTACTACCCAATAAGGATCTAACACGTGATCAGTTAATGGACATGATAAGTGGTGGAAGACAAGTTTTTGAAACCCCTATTTTCCCAACCACGTAGAAAGGGTGTATTACATGTCCAGCTCAGAGAAATTCAGGTTATTAATAGATCTCTGGAAAAGGATTAGTGTTTACGAAGAAGTAAAGCCTCTGATCGCATTAATCGGTCTCTTCATAGCGTCTGCTATACTATCACCTCATTTCTTATCACCATATAATCAGAGAATATTATTGTTACAAACAGCTCCTTTAGCAATGCTAGCACTTGGAGAATCAATGATAATTCTTATGGGAAGCATCGATTTATCACCGGGTTCAGTAATGGCACTATCAGGAACAGTAGCAGCGATAACATTCATTAATTACCAACAACCACTACCAATAGCTATCCTCGCAGGCCTAGCGACTGGAGCACTAGTAGGATTCATTAATGGATTACTAGTTACCAAAGCCAAGATCCCCTCATTCGTAGCTACATTAGCAGCACTAGTAGCTGGTAGAGGAATGGTCTTAATACTAACTGGTGGTCAACCAATAGTAGGGTTAACAAGTTTCAGAATATTCACTAACGAAATAATCGGAATCCCCGTAATGGTATGGATATTTATATTGTTCACAATCATAAACATATTCCTATTAAAGAGAACATCCCTAGGACTCAAAGTCTACGCTATAGGTGGAAACGAAGAAGCCGCTAGGTATTCAGGCATAAACGCTGACATGATCAAGCTAGGTATATTTACATTAGCAGGAACATACTACGCTATAGGCGGTTTAATGATGAATGCCAGGCTAGAAGTAGCTTATCCATGGACAGGTTGGGGATACGAACTAGACGCCATCGCTTCATCCGTATTAGGAGGGATACAGTTAACCGGCGGCGCTGGTTCACCACTTGGACCAACACTCGGAGCATACATATTAACACTAATAACAAACATATTGATCCTCATGGGCGTCAATCCCTATGTACAATGGGTTGTCAAAGGAGCAGTATTAGCTATAGCGGCAACAGCTTTAACAAGAGGTCTTAAATACGTTAAGTAAATCATCAAAATTTTTCACAATTCATAACAATATTTATTCTCTACAAAAAATGTTTCAAGAAACCTTTCTGAACTCATAAATTCTAATCAGTGTTAAAACAAAAGCATATATAATTTAGATCAGGAAAAATTTAATAATAGATAAGCCTTCTGAGGCGTTACTCAGCCTTGTCAAGATCTATGTATAGAGCTCTTTCTCGAACAGCAGCTATTGCAATAATAGTTATAGTTATCATAGCCATTATTGCTGGAGTATACTTCTACATGAGTCAACAACCATCAAAACCCACCAAGATCACAATCGGATTATTCATTAGCAACCTAGGTAATCCATACTTCGTAGCACTACGTGATGGTGCTCAGAAAGCAGTCGATGAACTTAAAGCTAAAGGTATCGATATCGAGATGAAAGTATATGACGCCAAAGACGACCCCAACCAACAGATCACACAGATCGAGACAGCTATTGGTGAAGGAATAAGCGCAATAGTTGTTAACCCAGTCCATGTTGAAGCAATCCAACCAGCATTACAGAAGGCAAAAGATGCGGGAATACCCGTTATAACAACAGATAGAGACGTGGCTGACCACTCTCTAAGAATAGTATTCATAGGAACGGATAACGTTAAGGGAGCAGAAGAGGGGGCTAAGGCACTGATAAAAGCACTAGAGGAAAGCGGCAAACCAACACCCTGGAAAGTAGTTATATTAAACGGTATTCCAGGAACAACAGCAGCAGAAGATCGTAAGAAAGGATTCCACAACATTCTAGACCAATATGTTTCACAAGGCAAAGTACAGATCGTTGCAGAGGAAGTAGCTAACTTCAGGAGAGACGAAGGACTATCAAAAATGGAGTCCATACTCGCCGCGCACCCAGACATAGACGCAGTAATCGCAGCAAACGATGAAATGGCTCTAGGCGCTATACAGGCAATCGAAGGAGCCGGATTAACCCCCGGCAAAGACGTAATCGTTGTTGGTTATGACGCAATACCTGACGCAGTACAAGCAATTAAAGAAGGCAAAATGTACGCTACAATAGCCCAATCACCATTCCTACAAGGATACTGGGGAATATACGCAGCATATTATGTAATAACCAAAGACTGGAAACCAGCAACAGACTGGATAAAAACACCAGTAGTAGTAGTAACTAAAGAAAACGTTGAAACATTCGAATCACAAGTAAAAACACCACAACCTCTACCCGGAGCCCCAACCTCATAACAAAAATAGTTTTTTAATCAATAACAATCATCCCCTATCATCCTCACCCTCCCAACCAATCCATACCACCTATTATTCAAACATCTAATTCATTAAACCAGCCACTAATACCCCCTATCTATAATACCGAATTCATCAAAGTTCCTAACCAATAGTCCCCGGACACACCCATTACTAGCAAGATTATAAGTATAGTCTGCTCATGCAGTATCAATACTCAATATCACGATTTTTTCAGCATACTTAGAGCGTTCATTAGCCATTGTACCATCATTCATTATAATGTATAGGAGTAAAGAAAAACAACTAATTATAACAAATACTAATACTCCTAAAGAAAATACTAACTGTACATATATACCAAAATATTATCCAAAGATGGCCTTCAATAATATTATAAATGTTTTCATCATAACACCGAATAAACATATCAGGTTTACAAAATTTGCATAGAAATTTTAATAATAAGAAATATGAAACAACCTAAGGTTAAGCGAAACCACTAGCAATAACGCATTTATAGGGAACGAGTAATCAACTAGAATCAGTGCTTCGTCTTCCTGCTCTATTTCTGTGGCTAAAAGCACTTGACAGAAATTAAGAATACAATCCAATATATGAACATGCCTAACTTAAGAATACCTTAGTATTTTCCATATAAAACTCTTTTATTACAAAGCGATGTGTAAACAAAAATCTATTTTTATGGGATTTATAAAATATACAAATACATAAAACAATTAAGTATAATATGCGCTTATTAAAGGAACAACAAATAAATATGTTCCTTTACCTAAAATTACTCAAAATCCATAATTATTATTTCCCGATACTACTAGGTTCTTTTAATTTTCTTTTCAGTCTCCTTTTTCTCTTTACTCTCTTCCTCATTAAGCTCTTTCTCAAGCTTCTTAAGCTCGTCTTCAAGCTCTTTCTCAATCTCCTCAATTGGCTTAGGAGGTGGAGTTGTAGCTAATGTATAGCCGATCCATCCTAATATACCAAAAACTCCAATTACAGCTACTGTGCCCGTAAGCTTCAGCAATAATATATCAAGACCTTTCCATAACGGGAACCATACAAGCCAAACATATACAATAATAACAAATATTGAAACAATAAGGAGCCCACATCCGATCAATTGATCCCTACTCATAACAGCCACCACACGTAACGTTCGGAACTCGCACAAATATAATAATATCTTAAATAATAAAAATCTTATCAAATATTTCCTAATTAATTATCGTTTCCTAATTCTAGAATAAAACTCATTTATAAGCCTATAAAATCTCAATGATAAAAATCTCAGCGTATGATGTCTGCATTTTTTCATTAGACCATAAAACATATCTATTACAATCCATAAATCAGTTAATCAAATTATTCAAAAGAAAGCATCTTTAAAGAAACTTCACGCCTTTACAATTTTTCACTATACCTGGACATATTCATTTATAGTAAATTTTTGGAAGAATTCATTTATACATATGTTTAGAGGCAATATACATTGACAATAAAATCAGAAAAGCCCCAACTATTTGATTAAAAGTCATTATTTCTCCTAAGGCGAAGTAGGAGAATATTGATGCAAAAACAGGTTCTAATAAGAAGATAATAGCTGTTACCTCGGGCCTGATCTTTTTCTGCCCATAGACTTGTAGTGAGAAAGCACCAATATTACAGACTAAAGCTAAGTAAACAAGCAGTAAAACAACATCGATCCTTACGAATACATCCTGAATACTACTATTAACTATGTCAGGTATAGCGAATAACATTGTAGGTAAAAACATAAAGTATATGAAGACAAGGGGATCACAATCTGAGTATTTATCGACTGCAAGTATTTGGAGAGCCCACATAATTGCTCCAAGCAATACTAGGAAATCACCTATTCTACTCTGAATAGAAACAATGGAATCTGTAGGCATTGTTAAGAAGTATAAGCCGAGAATACTAGTTAATAAGCTTAGTAAGAGTTCTTTAGAATACCTCTTATAAAGAATACCTGTGATAACGTGGACAAATAATACGTTTAAACCAGTTATGAAAGCAGAATTACTAGCAGTAGTATATCTTGTACCCCATGCTTGTAGCCAGAGACCCAGAGAATAAAATACTCCTGCCAATAAACCTCCCTTTAAACACCTAAGACTAAAACCCTTCCTAGAAACAAACCATATAATATAGGGTATTAGGAAAACTATGGAGAAGAACCCGCGAACCCATGTATAGGAGTACTCACTAATAATGTTCATCAAGTACTTTATAGCAGGGAAACTACTACCCCAGAAAACCACAGTACCAATTAATGCCAATAAATACTTGTATTCCCGCAACCATTCATCCTCGGAGCAATTATTCGCACAAA
>Ga0256842_1002669_pt1 | contig 12504 bp, 10 predicted proteins | sample 4559240metaG_FD_185973 | JGI IMG/M metagenome (GOLD analysis project Ga0256842, IMG submission 185973) | Hydrothermal vent microbial communities from Guaymas Basin, Mexico - 4559-240 | ecosystem: Environmental > Aquatic > Marine > Hydrothermal vents | place: Mexico: Guaymas Basin | collected...
GTAATAGACATTTATAATGAGTTAAGAGAATATGGAATAGATGTTTTTGTTTATGATCCATATGTTTATAGAGATGAAGTAAAAGCAGAATATGGGATTGATTTGATAGAAGATATACAGGAATTTACTCCATACGATGCAATAGTAGTTGCTGTAAAACATGATGTTTTTTATAAAGAATTAGATTTTAAAAGATTAAAAGAATTATCAAATACAGGTAAACCAATTTTAATTGATGTTAAAGGAGTTTATGATAGAGAAAAGGCAGGAAAGGAGGGGTTTTTGTATTGGAGGTTGTAGATTGTTTTTGGGAGCGACAGCATCAATATAGAAATGGTTACATGAAAATTTAAGTAAAATAGTAAGATGTTGGGTAAACTTAAGGATAAATTTAGAGATAAAAGCAAGTATAGGCTCTTTGAAAATTTTTTTTCTCTTTTGGTCCTACAGGGAACCAATTATATTTTGCCGCTGTTCACGTTGCCCTATTTAGTGAGGATTCTAGGACCTGAAAAATTTGGGCTTATTGCCTTTGCTCAGGCTTTTATTCAATATTTTAATATCTTAACGGATTATGGTTTTAACCTCTCGGCCACGAGGGAAATTGCTATACATCGAAAGGATAAGGCTAAGGTGTCGGAAATTTTTAGCTCTGTAATGCTCATCAAGTTTGGGTTGTTACTGGTTTCGCTTATAATATTGACCGTTATTGTTTTTGGTTTTAGAAAATTTCGTCAGGATTGGGAGCTATATTATTTGACATTCGGCATCGTAGTAGGCCAAGTTCTTTTTCCAGTGTGGTTTTTTCAGGGCATGGAGCAAATGAAGTATATAACTTTTTTTTATATTACTGCAAAGCTGATATTTACAATTTCAATTTTTGTTTTTGTCCATAACGTTACTGATTATATCTATGTTCCGGTTATAAATTCAATTGGGTTTTTAGCAAGTGGGATTTTGTCGATTTGGATTGTGTTTAAAGATTTCAAAGTTATTTTTAAATATCCAGGATTCGAACAATTAAAATATCACTTAAAGGAAGGTTGGTATATATTTATTTCTACTGTTGCCATAAGTTTATATACAATTTCTAATACTTTTATCTTGGGGTTGTTTACCAATAATAAAATTGTTGGCTACTACTCAGCTGCTGAAAAATTGATAAAAGCAGTACAGGGTCTGTTAAAACCAGTATTTCAAGCGATTTACCCATATATCAGCAATCTAGTTAGTGAATCAAGAGAGAGAGGAATAAAATTTATACAAAAAATTACATTATTGATTGGTGGAGTAACCTTTATTTTGTCTATTTTTATTTTTGTTTTTGCAAGATTAATTGTAGATATAATCTTGGGCAATAAATATGTTGAATCTGTGCCTGTATTAGAAATTTTAGCTTTCCTGCCTTTTATAATAGGTTTAAGTAATATATTTGGAATTCAAACTATGTTAACTTTTAATTATAAAAAGGCTTTTTCAAATATTTTAATAAGTACAAGTATTATTAATATTGTTCTGGCATTTATTTTAGTTCCTTATTATCAGCATATAGGGATATCCATTTCTGTTTTAATTTCAGAACTCTTTGTTACTATCTCCATGTTTTTATATCTGCATTTGAAAGGCGTAAGAATATTGGAGGGTAAAATTGTTTAATTATGTAATAATCGGCTCAGGCTTTGCTGGTTCTGTTTTAGCGGAAAGAATAGCAAGAGTTTTAAACAAAAAAGTTTTAATCATTGAAAAAAGAAACCAGATAGGTGGTAATTGCTACGATTTTAAAGATGAAAATGGAATAATTATTCATAAATACGGTCCGCATTTGTTTCATACTAACTATAAAGAAGTGTGGGATTATCTTTCTAACTTTACAGAATGGCATTTATATCATCACAAAGTTCTGGCCTTTGTAGATGGTAAGAAAATACCGATACCCTTTAACTTGAATTCGCTTTATGAAGTTTTTTCGCCATCTTTAGCCAAGAGACTTGAGGAAAAACTTTTAAGCAAATATAAGCATGGAGCAAAAGTCCCTATACTTGAATTAAGAAAAACTGATGATCAAGATCTTAAGTTTCTGGCAAACTACATTTATGAAAAAATTTTTGTAAACTATACAGCTAAGCAGTGGGGAAGGAAGCCAGAGGAAATAGAACCAGAAGTTACAGCAAGGGTGCCTGTGGTTATTAGTAGGGATAACAGATATTTTACTGATAAGTATCAGGGTGTGCCAAAAGAAGGATATACGAAAATTTTTGAAAGGATGCTTGCTCATCCTAACATAAAAATTTTGCTCAATACAGATTTTAAAGAGGTCTTAAAAGTGGATTTGGAAAGTAGAAAAATATATTTTTTAGGGCTGGAATTTAAAGGAAAAGTGATATTTACCGGAATGATTGACGAACTTTTTGCCTATAAATTTGGAGTGCTTCCTTATCGTTCTCTTAATTTAAAAATTGAGACGATAGAAAAAGAATATTTCCAAGAGGTAGCAGTTGTAAATTATCCTAATGATTATGATTTTACGAGAATTACAGAATTTAAACACATCCATTCTGTTGAAACCAAAAAGACCACTATTTTAAAGGAATATCCTAAAGCTTATAAAGCAGGAAAGGATGTTCCTTGTTATCCTATAATCACAAAAGATAATCAGAAATTATATAATAAATACCACGATCTGGCTAGTGAATTTAAAAATCTCATATTGTTGGGAAGACTCGCTGAGTACAAATATTATGACATGGATGATGTTATTAAAAGAACCTTAGAAATTTTTGATGAAAAGGTTAAATAAATGAAAAAGAGGAAAAATTGTGAAACGGTTTGTGCAGTTATTGTAACTTATAATCGTAAACTTTTACTGTTGGAATGCCTTGAAGCTTTGAGCAAGCAAACAAGACCTATTCAGGGAATTTATTTAATAGATAATGCTTCAACAGATGGAACGCCAGAATTACTTGTACGGAAAGGATACATAAAAGAGGGACCACCTGAAAATTTATCAAAACCCTGGGAAAAAATTTTTGAAATAAAAAATCTGACAGATGAACAGCTAATAAAACTTCACTATGTCCGAATGCATGAAAACACAGGCGGAGCTGGTGGTTTCCATGAAGGTGTAAAACGAGCTTATAAAAGAGGATATGATTGGTTGTGGTTAATGGATGATGATGCTGAGCCAAAAGACGATTGTTTGAAAAAATTAAACAAATATTTTACAAAAGAACAGGTGGTAGCTTTAACTCCTGCAGTTATTGGGATAGATAATCAGATAGATTACTCACATCGAGGTTCTTTTAATTTTGAACTTTTTCCTCAATTAAATATTCCAGTAAAAGAGGAATATTATAATAGAGAATTTTTAGAGATAGAGTTTAGTTCTTTTGTTGGCCTTTTGATAAAAGCCAGAATTATAAAAGATATTGGTTTTCCTAAAAAAGAATTTTTTATACACCACGATGATATTGAATATTGCATAAGGCTTAATAAAAAGGGCAAAATTTTTTTAATACCTTATAGTACAATATATCATAAGTATCACCAAAAAAAATTCTTATTAAAGAAAACTTTTCTATGGAAGAATTCTTTGAGATATCCGTATAATGTCTTATGGATGCGATATTATGCATTAAGAAATGCTACATGGATATCTATAAGAGAATCTACAAACAAATTTAAAATTTTTATTCGAATTTTTTTTACACTTCTAAAAGAGATTGTCAGAATTTTAATTTATGATGATTTTAAATTTAAAAGATCACTCTTCCTTTTAAATGCATTTTATGATGGTTTTATAGGAAGATTTGATAACATAAAACCCAAAAAAATTTTATATACAGTATAAAAATAACATAAATATAAATATTGCAGGGTTGCACTTATATAAATAATTCTACTTGCTAAAGAGATGTGTTTGCTTTCGGCAGAATAATAGCTTTCGGCAGAATAATATATAGTAATCCCTGGAATATTCAGGTTAAGTGACGTAGCGTTAATTCATATTCAATAAATTGTTGTTAATAAGCAAAATATAAATGAAGATAAAGTTATGTTTAAAATGTTTCAATTAGATATATTGATTATATATTTAATTAAATAGATATAGAGATTATTTGTCAAAAAATTACAATCTCACTTTTAATTAAAAATATCGTTAGGAATTGGTGATGGGATACTTATCGCCAAAATAAAAATAAAAAAGGATCCATAATCTGGGGGATATTTTGTTACAAATGATGTTTTACATCATGGGAGAGCTGAATAAATTCCAGCTAAATTTATAATATCTAGAGAATGTAAAAAAATATTTTTTAAACTTAAAATTTTTTGATTAGTTTTATGAGGATAATTCTCATTTTTATTATACTGTGTGCAAATTATTTTTTTTATCTTATCCCCTATTATCATATTCACGGTCAATTTAATATGTGGGATATTGGTAACGGCCTAATTATATCTACTATTACTATTCAATTACTCCGGGAACGAAATCTGGCTATCTTAAATAATATTTTCTCATGGCTTGTTTTTATCTATCTTATAATCGTTGGTGTTCAAATATCAATGACAAGTATCATTTGGAATCAATCTTTAAAAGATAGTTTTATAGCAGTTAGACATCAATTATATTATCTATCTCTTCCTCTTTTTTTGATGACAACTAACACACCTGAAAAAATTAGATCTTTTGTAAAATTTTTATCTTTAATTGGTTCCATTATAATCCTTCTTTCGATTATTAATTATTTTCATCCAGGAATTTTTTATTATAAGTGGACATATGGGCATGGTATAAGAGCTGGGATAAAGCGTGCTTTCATCCCCGGCAGCAATATAATATGTCTTTTGTTTTGCTGGTATTTTTCTCAGTATATTTTAGTTTATGGGACTATAAATCTATTATGGTCCTTTTTTTGTTTTTTCGTTATTATTTTTGAACAGACTCGTGCTCGAATTATAGGTGTAACATTAGTAATATTAATTTCCTTTTTATGGTCAAAAAAATTTAAACATTTATTTTCTTTGCTACTTCTTTTTATTATTACAATAAATGCTATTACGATTATGACTGGAAAAAATATTTTCTTTTATAATCTTCAAAGTACAATCCAAGATATTTCTCATAAGCAAGGCAATTGGGCTGCGCGTATGAAACAGATGAAAGTTTCATGGGATCTTTTTAAAAAACATCCCTGGACTGGAGCAGCAGCTTTTTTAAGATCAGCAGAGCCTGGTACTTATAAAAAATATGCAACGATTATTGCTAGCACTGATATTGGATATATGGCCTGGTTAAAGTATTATGGTATTTTGGGAACTATATGGTTATTTTTACTTATTTTGATTTTTTATGTAAAAAATTTTAAGCTTTTAAAAACAGTTTCTCTAGAAAATTTACATATTGTGTATTTTAATTTAATGTATTTTACTTTTGTAATTTTAACTTTTGTCACTCTCAATCATTTTATGAAACCTTATGGAATTATTTCAGTGTGTTTTGTTTTGTCCAACACGATTGTTTTATCGGCATTGACAAAAGAACCTAAGGATTAAAATATGAATATACTCCTTTCAGTAATAATAGTTAATTGGAATACTAAAGAGCTATTAAAAAGATGTTTAAAATCATTGGATAAATATTTAAGCTTAGATAATATTCCCTATGAAATAATAGTTGTTGATAATGCTTCTTCTGATAGTAGCCAAGAGATGGTCAAAAAAGAATTTCCTCATGTAAAACTTATTGAAAATAAGGATAATTTAGGTTTTGTTAAAGCTAATAATCAAGCGGTAAAAATAGCCTCAGGAAAATATTTTGTTTTGTTGAATAGCGATACTGAAATGATAGGTGCCGGAGCTAGAGAGATAATAGATTTTATGCATAACAATAAAAAAGTAGCAATAGTGAGTGGAAAGGTTTATAATCCAGACATGACGATTCAACCTTCTTGCCGCAGATTTCCTTCTTTGTGGAGGCTATATCTAGAAAATACATTTACATTAATTAAACATATTCCTACTTTTCTTTATAATCGATATATTATGAAAAATTTTGATTATAATTCTATTAAAAAAATTGATTGGGTTTCTGGAGCGTACATGTATCTTCCCAAAAAATTAATTGACAAATATGGACTTTTTGATGAACATATTTTTATGTTTTATGAAGATACTTTACTCTGTTATAAATTTACTAAATTAGGATATGATATTTATTTTTATCCATCTGCGCCTATAATACATTATCATGGATATAGTACAAAAAAAGTTAGAGTTACTTCAATTTATAACTCTTTTAAAGGAAGTGTTTATTATGCTTCTCGGGTATATTCTCCTAAGATAGCAACGTGGTATAAAAATTTTGTGATATCAACCTGGAAAGTTATATACTTTAGTTTTTTGTTGTTGGATTTATTCATTCCCTGGCATAATTTCAAAAAGAAGAAAGAACAATTTTATTATATGTTACAGAAAATTTATGATGAAAAATATTTCTAAACAAAATTTGAAAGTCTGTCATATTGTTTGGAGTAGTGCGGTAGGTGGTGCTGAAACTTATGTTTTAAATTTGATTAAAGTAATGAAAAATTTTGTTGATATCTCTTTAATTCATTTGAGTAAACCTGGTTTTTTATGGGAAGAATATAAAAGTTTACATGTTCCTATTTATTGTTTTAATATTCAAAGTGGTCTTGATGTAAAAAATTTCATTAAAGTTTACAATTTTCTAAAAAAGACAAAGTTTGATATTATACATTCTCATATACATACATGGCTATTAAATTTTATTTTATTATTTACAAAAAACAATAGTAAATTAGTTTTTACTGAACATGGGGGAGGACTGTTAGGTGATAAATTAAAAGAAAAATTATTTTATAAATTTTTTGCTTTTAATTATGATATCTTAATAGCAATTTCTCAATATATGAGAAACATAATGATAAAAAATGCTCCACCATTACAACAAAAAATTCAGCTGGTATACAATGGTATTCCTTTTTCAAATTATAGTTTAAAAAACATAGATTCTCAAAGACAACGTAAGAAAATTTTAAATGAATTGAATTTGAAAAAAAGAGTAATTGGTATTGTGGCAAGATTAGTTCCTGCAAAGGGAATAGATACGTTTATATATATAGCTTATGAAATCTTAAAAAAAAGAAAAGATGTTTCTTTTTTAATAGTAGGAGATGGTCCTTTTAAAGAAGAATTAATAAGATTGTCGAAGAAATTGGGAATTTCCAATGATGTTCATTTTTTGGGTTTTAGAAAAGATGCTTTAGATATTATGAAATGTTTTGATATTTTTCTTTTTACTTCTAATTATGATGCTTTTGGATTAGTAATTATTGAATGTATGTCAGTAGGGGTTCCAGTAGTTGCTCTACATTGTAGAGGTGCTGTTGAAGAACTTCTCAAAGATAATAAAACCGGTATTATTATAACAGAAAATAATTATTCTAAAATTGCTGAAAAAATCTTACAGTTTCTCGATAATAAAGAAAAACAGAAATTTATAATTGAAAATGCTTATTATTGGGCTATTAAAAATTTTTCTATAGAAAACAATGTGCAAAAACTTATAAAAATTTACCATGAATTGTTAAAGCTATGATGGCTATACAGAGATGATCCCAATATAACGTGTATGAATTTCTGAAGATTAACAGAGGCACAGTTGAGATAAGTAACAATATAGATGAATATATGTATGTGTTGAAACTTCCGAAAAAGCACTTGTCAAGTATGGATCAACTGCTATGATACCTACAGATTGAGGTTAGCAGTTTCTAAGTAAAAGATTTACTACCTTATTTGAAGATGCTGGAGCTAAAAGTAGTGTTGGAGAACGTGGTTTTAAAGTTAACATAGTGATAGAAAAATTTTGGAGGAGTTACAAAATAAGGAACTTAAGGAGCTAAAGGAGAAAACGAAACAGAGGGTGAAGTCTTCTGAGAAGGTCTACTATGACAGGAAATAAAAGTTTAATATGGAATTTGAGAAGCATCGTTTATAAAACATTGATTATTTTTTTATGTTGTTGTTGTTTAAAATCTTTTTGTTTTCCTTATAAAGTATTTGCTTCAGTCGTTGAAGCTCAAAAAGAAAATTTAAGTTTATTATACAAGGAACATCCACGACTTTATCTTACTCGTAAGAAACTTCAATTTATAAAATCCAGATTAATTACATATCCTTATCTAAAATTTTGGAGATATTTAAAAAAAAGAGCCAGAATATATGCAAAAGAAAAGCCACCTGTTACTGTTAAAAAGTATGACGATGGCACTATCCGAGGTTTAGGAAACCGTCTTCCTTATATGGCTATAGCTTACCTTTTAACAAATAATAAATTATATTTAAGGGGCGTAAAGAAATGGATGAAAGCTCTTTGCTCCTATCCGAATTGGGCAAGTAATAAGGACCTTGGAGCTGCACATATACTTTTAGGTATGTCTATATGTTATGATTGGCTTTATGATAAATTTACTCCAGAGGAAAGAACATTATATAGAAAAAAAATTACCAAACATGCTAATATTTTTTACGACCTTTTGGTAAACAAAAAAATATGGTGGGCAAAGGCCTATTTACAAAATCATAATTATACAAATGTAATGTCTATTGCCATTGCTGGTATTGCTTTATATGGAGAAGTAAAAGAAGCCAAAGCATGGATTATTGCAGCAAAGGAAAACTTTAAACATGTTCTTTATTGGCTTTCGCCTGATGGTGCTACACATGAGGGTGTAAATTATTGGGGCTATGGATTAGAGTCGTTACTTAAGTATGTTATGGCTATGGCTCCTATATATGGACTTGATGAGGTGAAAAACTCTCCTTTTTTTCAAAAAACTGCATATTACAGATTACATATGTCTCTACCAGATTTTAAAGATAATGTTAACTATGCAGATTCTCCTTGTTTTGAATATCATGGACCAGGATTCATCTTGAGATGTTTAGCAAATATATTTAAGGATGGTTGTGCTCAGTGGTTAGCGGAAAAAATTGAAAGTGCACGTGGAAAAAGAGCATGGTATTCTTGGCTTGATCTCATTTGGTATAATGAAAAAGTAAAACCTATTCCTCCAAATGATCTTCCAACTTATGCGTATTTTGAAAACTTAGGTATTTTTGTAAATCGAACAAGTTGGTCTCCCAATGCCATATGGGTGTTTTTTAAGGCTGCTCCTCCACAAGGATGGCATGCTTATTCTAAAGGTTATTATACTGGTAGTCACATCCATCCTGATGAAGGAAATTTTCTGTTATGGGCTTATGGCAAATGGTTAATAGTGGATGAAGGATATACTTATTTGAAAAGTACAGTTAATCATAATGTGTTTCTTTTTAACGGTTATGGACAAATTGGAGAGGGACATAAATGGTTTGGGGATGGCGATGCACACAGATATAAGGCTTGCGCTCAGATTAAATATATTGATTTTAAGAACAAATATAAGTACATAGTAGCTGATTTAACAAAAATTTATCCACCAGAAACAGAACTAAAAAGATGGGTTAGAACATGGATATTTTTACCTGAGGGTTATTTGATTATCAGAGATGATATAAAAATGAAAAATTTAGGATATGCAGAGAGCTTTTTACATTTAGGCCGTGGATATGTAAAAAAAACAAATTATGGTTTTCGATATCAAGATTATAATCTAAACTTTGATCTTTATGAAGTTTATGATAAGCCAGATAAAGAAAGTATTAAACCAACCTTTTTTATAGGGAAAAGAAAAAAGACTAATAATAGCAGATTTACCTTACATTTTACTTATAAGAGGTCAGACATGTGTAGCATTTTAGTATTTAAAATTTTTCGTGGAAAAAGGAAGGAAAAAACAACTTTTCTAAAAAGGAATAAGAATTATATTGAATTTCTTGATAATACATCACTAATTAAAATAAATTTCCAAAAAAAAGAAGTCATTATTAAATGAAAAATATAAAAAAAGTATTAATAACTTTACCTTCTTTAAAAGGAAAAGGAGGAGTTGCTAATTTTTATAACTATATCTTGCCTTATTTAAATAAAAGCAACCTTAAATTTGATTTATTAGAAATTGGATCTGCTAAAAGTAAATTTCTTTTTCATAGATTAAAAGATCAAATACTTTTTAAAAGACATTTACAACACATGCCTAATTCGGTTCTTGTTAATCCTTCACTTGATATAAAAAGTTTTTTCAGAGATGGATTATTTATTTGGCAGGCAAAGAAGAAAAATTTTCCAGTATTAGTTTTTTTTCGTGGCTGGGATAATAGATTTGCAGAAAAAGTAAGCACAAAGTTTTATTGGTTTTTTAAAAAAACTTTTGCAAAAGCTGATGGTTTTATTGTCTTAGCTTCTGATTTTAAAAAACAATTAAGACAATGGGGAATAAAAGTTCCTATTTATATATTAAGCACCGCTATTGGTGATGATTTATTACAAAATTTTAATATTAAAGAAAAAATAGAATATGTAAATAAAGAAAGAAATAAAGTTTTAAAAATCTTATTTCTGGCTAGGATTGAAAAAGGAAAAGGAATATTTGAAACAATAGATGCATTTAATATATTACTATCAAAAAGATTGCCAGTTAAACTTTCTATAGCAGGTGATGGGCCTTCTTTAAATGAAGTAAAAAGGTATGTTAATTCCTTGCAATTAGATCAATATATCAATTTTTTAGGATATGTTACAGGAAAAAACAAAATAGAAACATTTATTTCACACGATATATATTGTTTCCCTACCTACAGTGAAGGAATGCCTGTATCTTTATTGGAAGCTATAGCTTTTGGACTTCCGGCTGTAACTAGGCCAGTAGGAGGTATAAAAGACTTTTTTGAAAATGGTAAACATGGTTTTTTAACAGATAGTAAGGATCCTGAAATCATAGCTGATTTAATAGAAAAAATTTATAAGGATGAATATCTTTATAGATCTATGAGTTTATATAATCATCAATATGCTAAAAAACATTTTTTGGCTTCAAAAGTAGCTGAAAAATTAAAAAAAATAATAACAACTTGTGTTAATTGAAAAAATTTTTAATTTTTTTTTTTTGGAAAAATATGGAAAAAGCTAAATCTTAAATAGTGTTATGAAAGATAAAGATTTGTTAATTAGATTAAGTAAAAATTTTGTAGAACAGGAAAAACTTAAAACTTATGATCCTTATGATATTTGGATATCTAATTTAGGGATAAATGCTAAGAGACTTTTCTATGATAAAGGGCTTATAAAATCTTTTCCTATATTAAGTATCTTAATGTTAATAGATTTTTGTGGTCTTACATCTCTTCTTGCTAAGAAAAGAGAATATCCTATTGTGCGGGCACTTGCTGCTCAAAGTGCTTTAAATTTTTATCTCCATACTCAAGATAAAAAATATTTAGACATTACAAGAAGGCATTTGTCTTTTTTAAACAATAATTACTCAAAAGGTTATTCAGGTTATTGCTGGGGATTAAATCAGCCATGGATGTCAAAAAATAGGTTTTATTCTGAGGAAACTCCCCATGTAACACATACTCCTTATCCATTAGAGGCTTATATAAAGTACCAAAAGATTACAGGTTCAAAAGAGTTTGATGATGTTATTAAATTTGTGTTTTGGTTTTTAGAAGAAGATATTCCTGTTATCTATGAAAATACTAAGGAGCTGGCAGTTGGATATTCTCCTCTGCCAGAAAACTACATTGTTATAAATGCTAATTCTTATGTAATGTACATGTATGCTTTGTTATTGGATTTTTATCCAGAAAAAGAAGATTATATAAAGAATAAAATTTATCGGATTTATAATTTTATAGTTAGGAATCAAGAGAGTGATGGTAGTTGGTGGTATTATGTAAAAGGAGCAAAAGGAAATTTTATCGATTGTTTTCACTCATGCTTTATTATAAAAAACATTTATAAAACTGCTCAAATAGTTGATTTGCCAGATTGGAAAAAAGTGGTAGAAAATGGATATAATTATTTGTTAAAAAATTTCCTTAATAAAAAAGAGTTTTTAGTAAAGAGATTTACAAAAACTGATAAGTTTAATCCTGTTAAATGGGACCTATATGATAATGCTGAGTTTTTAAATTTGTCTGTACTTATTGGTAAAAGAGACATAGCTGAAAAAAACTTAGAAGCTATTTTAAAGAGTTTTGTACAAAATGAAAATGAAATATATTCTCAAATATGGATAGGCGGAATAAAAAGGTATAAAAATACCCTACGTTGGGCTGTTATGCCGTTTATTTATGCTTTATGTGAGTATTTAATAAAATTAAATAGAAAGTGATTATAAAAGGGTTTTCTATTTTTTAGCTGAAAGTCCATATTTAATAAGATGTATATTGGAGATTGAATTTTTAGAATTATTACTAATAACAGCAGTACTTTTACAGACAATTAGAAAAGAGAGGTAAAAGAATGTTTGTAGAATTTATGTTAAAAAACTTTGGTAATCATAAAAATACTATTATAAAACTTTTTGGTCCAGT
>Ga0256842_1002670_pt1 | contig 12504 bp, 11 predicted proteins | sample 4559240metaG_FD_185973 | JGI IMG/M metagenome (GOLD analysis project Ga0256842, IMG submission 185973) | Hydrothermal vent microbial communities from Guaymas Basin, Mexico - 4559-240 | ecosystem: Environmental > Aquatic > Marine > Hydrothermal vents | place: Mexico: Guaymas Basin | collected...
CATACCACGATAAGGCTCTAACCTACTTCTACTTTTAGGATTGTAGATAGCTATAACAAAATCACACTCTAAAGCTAACTTGATTCTTTTTTGAATTAGTTCAAAGTCAGTTAATCTATCTGAAAGAGATATAAGACAAAAATCTTGTGAAAGTGGAGCTCCAACCTCAGAAGCTAATGCTAAAACAGAGGAGATACCAGGTAATGAAGTGTAGTGAATCTCATCCCAATACCCTTTAACATCTATAAGCTCAACAACAAGTGAACCCATAGCATAAACATTGGCATCACCATTTGAGAGAAGTGCGACAGTTCGCCCTTTTTTAGCCTCTTCAATGGCATAGTCAACCCTCTCTATCTCTTTTGTCATAGGTGTTGTAAAAACCTCTTTATCTCCCATAAGATGGGGTAAATCTTTGGCATACTTTGTATAAGCTACAACTAAATCAGCCTCTTCAATAGCTTTTATAGCCTCATTTGTAAGGTAACGGCTACCACCTGCCCCAGTTGATACTAAAGTTAATTTTCCCATAAAAATCCTTTTAAAAAGAACAGGCAATAGTTACATTACCATAGATTCTTTTGCTTAAAAATAGTGTTTTTGTTTTACTTGCTAAAAGTGATGCTGGTTCAGCTACCCCTTTTATGTTAAAGAACCTTGTTGCTTGAGATGGTGAGAAGTTTTGCTCTAACTCATTAATCTCTTCGCTATTAAAAAACTTTAACTCTTTACTAACACTGTTAGCAAACTCTAACAAACCAACTTCATCAGATTTTGCTTCAAAACTTGCTAATGTTGTTACATTTTCAAACTCTAGTGAATGCTCAAAACAGAATCTTTTAACAACTAAATCTATCTCTTTAGCAGTTGTTCCTCTATTCATACCTAATCCTAAAACAATCTCTTTAGGGTGTAGTTGTAGGGAGTTGTTAGCTAGTTTTTGTGGTGTGATGTAAACAGTTGGAATCTCTTTGTTAAAACCCTCTAAATTGTCAGGTGTAAAAAAAGTTATGCTACCATCTTTATAGCCATTAAAATTTTTAAGCTCTTCTATAACAGATGGATAACAAACAACTTGAACAGTTTGTTTGTTAATGATTCTGTTAGCAACAGTTGCTAAAGATTTTAAGTTGCTTATATTGTAGTTCATCTTTTTTGCGAACATATCAAAAGCTAAAACTTTGATTTGGTCTGAAGCAGTTGTTACAAAGTTTACACAATCTTTAAGAGATAAACTTATCTCTTCGCTTAACTCGTTTGCTCCCCCTAAATGTCCAGAAACTAAAGGTATGATTCTTTTTAAATCTAGTGTCATTATGAGTATGGCAGGGTCAGTAGCTTTGTCTTTTAAAAATGGTGCTATTTTACGAATTACAGCACCTGTTGCCATTATAAAAACTAAAGCATCAAACTCTACCCAAGCTATGGGAAGAATATCGTCAACTTTGTTGAACTTTACAAAAGTAGAAGATTCTTCACTCTTGTTAAAAACTTTACAATCGTGATTTTTTAGAGTTGGAAGTAGTTTTTTAGCCGATTCTAAACTAGGGTTGTTAATTGTTACTATTGCTATTTTCAAGTTTGATTCCTATAATGATTTAGAGGATTTTTCACCCTCTTTTTTATAACCTTTAGCATAAAGATGAGATTCTATTTTTGCCTTTTGGTGTAGATAGTCCCCAAAAAGTATGAGAGCCACCCCTTTAATGTGAGAAACTTTACTCTCAATATTTTCAATAGTTCCCTTGTAAACCATCTCGTCACTCCAAGATGCTTTCTCAACAACCCAACAAGGTGTATCTTTTGAGTAGTTTAACTCGTAAGCACTCTCTTTTAGTTTTTTAATAAGCTTTATAGAGAGGTAAAAAGCAAATGAACTGTTTTTGTTTGAGAGTAGTTGTTTTAGGCTCTCAGGGTTTGGAGTTTTCCCCTCTACTCTACTAATTATCATAGTTTGAGAAACTCCTGGAATCGTGTACTCAATCCCAACAGAAGCAGCAGCACCAAAGGCAGCAGTAACTCCAGCTATAACCTCATAAGGGATATTTTTCTCTTTTAAAAACTCTATCTGCTTAGCAGTTGTTGAGAAGATAGAGGGGTCACCAGTGTGAAGTCTAACAAACTTTTTATGGTGATGTTTCTCTATAAACTCAAATATATCCTCATAATCCATATCGGCAGAGTTTTCTATAATTGCCCCATCTTTACACCAAGTTAGTAACTCTTTTGGAACTAATGAACCTGTATATAAAACAACATCAGCCTCCTGTAAAGCCTTTTGCCCTTTAACCGTTATAAGTTCAGGGTCACCTGGACCTGCTCCTACAAATTTAACCATTATTTCCCTTTTTTATAATAACTTGATACATAATTCTCTCCGGTTCAGGTAAAAGCAAACTCATCTTATACGTTGTTAGAGAGATGTTTTTAACATCAAATTTTATGTTAGCTTTTTTAAGTGTGATTATAGCAGTTGTAAGATGCTCTAAGGTTACAAAGTTAGCAACTAACAAACCATTGTTAGCTAACCTTCCATAGAGATAATCTAACTCAGATATAACTTTCGTTCCACCACCACCCACAAAGATTCTATCTGGTGTAGAATCCTCTTGTTTGTAAAGCTCACTAGCTTCGCCTATGTGTAGTTTAGTGTTTAGAATCTTATGTTTTTTGAGTGAGTTTTTTATCATCTCGGCTCGTTTGAGATTTTTTTCAAACAAAACAGTTTTAACTTTGTACCTTTTGTAACCATCTATGCTAACAGAACCACTACCAGCCCCAACATCCCACAGTAGATGGTTTGGTTGTAACTCTAAGTTTTGTAAAGATAAGTGTCGTTTGTAGCTTTTTGTAATCATCCCATTTTCGTGTTCAATAGAATCTTCACTTGAGATATTTTCTAGTGGTTTATATTCCCTTTTTATAAGAAGTGAATATGGCATAGATGGTGGGTTTTGAATCATAGAATCTAAAGTTGTTGTTGAAAATTTTTCATTTGTATAACCAAACTTTTCACCAAGAGTTATAGTAAAATCTTTCTCATCTAAAAATGACAAACCATTTTTTAAAACAGATGGTGTGTTTTCATCACATATAACAAATGTGTAATCTTTTGTTAAAAAGTTTTCTAAATCTAGTTCACTTTTTCCGTGAAGTGTTACAATAGAAGTTTTAACAATAGCTACACCCTCATTGGCTAACATATAGTTTAGTGATGAAGTGTTGTCTATGATTTTAAAAGGAATCTTCTCTTTTTTTAAAACATTTAGTATAAGAATCGCACCTGAAAAGAAAGTTGGTGAGCCACTTACAACATAAAGAATCTCTTTGTTTATGTTCTCTAAAATAGCCTCTTTAACAACTTTGAAACTCCCTTTAACAACATTTGTTAACTCTGTTTGAAAGTTTTTGTCACAAAAGATAAGTTCATATTTTGTGAAATCTAGGTTGATGTTGTTGAAGTTATACTCACCCATCCCTGAGCCAACGATTGTTACCATTTTAGACCTTTTTTTTTGGATTATAGCGAAAAAATATTTACTGATTTAAACAAGAGAAGGTAAATTCAAAATAGTAGTCAGAGGGGTGGCTAAACCCTCTGTTTTGATTAATACAAAATAGGTGTGAACACCATTAGTATTAAAAAGACTACTATTAATTTTACGTACAAAGTAGTTCCTTCGATGTAAGTTCCCACCCACACCACAAGCCAACCTAAAAAATTAGGCAAAAAAAAAGCTAAGACCGAAGTCTTAGCTTAATTACTCACAACAAAAGTAAGGTAGCCAAACCAAACTTAAATATGGAGCTACTTTGTACATCAAAAGAAGTATATCATAAAATATTTAATCTTAAAATTTTACTATACTACTTTTTTAGAATCTCCACTATTGAATGTAAGAATCTCTACATTGTCAATTTTTATACCTAACTCTACAAACCATTTTTTAAAACTATTTTTAGCTTTAGAGCCTAAAAACCTTGTAAATAGTTTAGTTTGCTCTTGTGTTAGTTTTTGTAAAACAGCTTTTAGTGTTAAAAACTCTTCAGCTCCTAAGTCTATATTTAACTCATCTCTTAACCACTCTTTTACTTCATAAAAGTCTATTCCACCAAAACGGTTATGGGTATTTTTACACTCTTGAGCAATTTTACACATTTTGGCTACACTTGTTATGAAAACCATCTTTTTAAAGTTTGTGTTTTGTAACCTTTTTGAAGCATCATATATAAAATTACCTATCTCAACTATTTGACTTTTTTCATAGTGAAGAGTGGCATAATCTTGAGCAGTATTTCCTAAAGTTAAAACAACATAGTCAAACTCAGAAGCATCTGCGAATCTTATCTCTGCTTCTATTGAATCTAAGTAAGCATCAGCAGATATTGGTTTAACGATTCCTCTAGTTCCTAAGATGGAGATTCCCCCAATCACCCCAACTTTAGAGTTTGCTGTTTGTTTAGCTATCTCCTCACCATCTACCACACCAATCACAATATGTAAAGAATCTTGGCTATTACCATCTATAATATTAGAGGCTATCTCTCTCATCATCTTTAGTGGAGTTGGGTTTATAGCTGGGTGGTTTGGTTGAATCTTTAGCCCAACTTTTGTAACAATCCCAACACCATCACCACCATAAATAAAAAGCTTTGTTTTTCCAATCTCAATTATAGATGGTGTTTGAGATTTTAAGTTTTTAGGAGATTCTTTATAAAGTTTCGAGTAGATACAACACCCTTTAGTAACATCAAGGTCATCATTATCTACTTTGATGGTACTAAAATGGTATGGCGATTCTTTAGTTACTTTTATGTTGGCATTTTGTGATTTTTCTAGTTTAACTTCCACTAAATTAGTGATTTCATTTTTATAAAACTCTCTTAAAACTGCTCCAAGAACTGCTGTTGCGTGTGTTCCTGTTGTGTAACCACTACGAAGCTCTTTAGCCATAGTTTTTTAGTTGTAAACTTTCATAGGTATAAAAGAATCTTCATCTAGTTCATCTTTTAGAAGTTTACCCGTGGAGAGGATTGTAAATATTTTTCTCCATTTAGTTTCACTATATTTGTGAGTATTTTTTAACCAAAGAGCATTGTTTTTAGAATCGCCATTTGCTTGAGTGTTCTCTACAACTTGAACAACTTGACGAAATCTACAAGCACCGTAACACCCTGTACGAGTGATTTTTATACGATTCTTACCCTTGTTTAGCCCCATATCTTTTAAAATATCTCTCAAAAATGCTGATTTATCAACCTTACTTGTTTTTGAACATCTCTCATCATCACAAATCATTAAAATAGTTTTATAGTGCATTATAGGTCTGTTTGGGTCAAAATCTTTTGGTTTACACAAAAAACCATCTACAACCTCTGAACCCATCTCATTTATTTTAACTTCCATTGTTGTTGCCTTTACTTTCCGTTGTACTTTCCAAACTCAGAATCGTAATCTTTTATGAGTCTATAAGCAGCATGAAGAGAAGCCACAACCATAGTTGAAGCTCCGTAACGACCCTCTAGTATGATTCCCTCAACATTAAAATGGTTCATAAATTTTTTACCATAAGTTTTAGATTCAACAACATTTACAAAACCAACAGGGAAAAGAAGTAAAATTACATTGTCAAGATTTATGTTTTGTTTTATGAGTGTGTTTATAGCAGCATATATAAATGTTGGAGCATTTCCACAAGCTAAAACCATAGGCTCATCTTTAAACCTCTCAATCGCTAACTCAACAGCAGCATAAGAGCGAGTTGTTTTGTTCTGTTTTGCCATCTCAAAAACTTCTGGCTCATTAACATAACAGATAACCTCATTTTCATACTTATCTAAGTAAAATTTGCTAAGTCCTGAACGAATCATATTTGTATCTACTATAAGTTTTGCTTTTCTCTCTAACAACTCTTTTAATTTTACCATAGCATTGTTTGAGAAGTAGATGTTGTCAATAACCTGCTCAAAACAAGTTGTAGTGTGGATAAGTCTTTCAACTAAAGCTTTCTCATTTTCATCAAACTTTTCAAACCCCTCATACTCAACAGCTTCAGCTTGAATCATCTCAAAAGATTTTACAGATATGGCCTCTCCAATGTTAATAGGTGGTTCTTGTAGTTTAAAATTCATAGTAGTTTATTCCGTTTATTTTTTATGTGGATTATATCAAAGATATATTGTTGTTTTATAACAATTATTATAAAGTGAATAAATTTAGTTTTTATAAAGTTTAAAATATTAGTAAATTAAAATTTTCGTTGTATAATTCAAGTAAATAATCATCTAATAGGAAATAGAAAATGAGATTCGCAGACCCAAAGAATGACTTAGCATTTAAAAAGATATTTGGAGATGAGAATCATAAAAATATTTTAATCTCATTTTTAAATTCAGTTTTGGATTTTAAAGATGAAAAAACCATAGTAGATGTGGAGTTAGCAAACCCATACCAAGTACCTCGTATTCCTGAACTGAAAGAGACTATTTTAGATATAAAAGCAACAAATAAAAATAAAGATACTTTTATAGTAGAGATGCAAAAAAAAGATTTAGGTGATTTTACAAAAAGAAGTTTATACTACACTTCTAAAGCCTATGTATCACAATTACCAAAAGGGCAAAATTATACAGTTCTTAAAAAAGTTTACTTTATAGGGATACTAAACTTTAATATATTTGATAACAAAAATTATATATCAAGACATTTGATTATAAACCAAGAGACAAATACTCAAGATTTAAAAGATTTTGAATTTAGTTTTATAGAATTACCTAAGTTTGATAAAAAGTTAAATCAATTAGAAAGTGTACTTGATAGATGGATATACTTTTTAAAAAATGCTGGTAATTTAACTATGATTCCAAATGAGTATGGAGATATAAAAGAGTTTAAAGATGCTTTTAATATAGTAACTCAAACAACTTGGAATTCTAAAGAGTTAGAAGTTTATGAGTATATTTCACTAAAAGAGTTTGATGAGTTAAATGCTCTTAAAACTGCTGAGAAGAAAGGTGAGCAAAGAGGTCTTGAGAGAGGTCTAGAAAAAGGTCTAGAGAAAGGTATTGAAAGAGGAATAGAGAAAGGAATAGAAAAAGGAATAGAAAAAGTTGCTAAAAATCTTTTAAAAGCAAATATAGACATAGATACTATTGTTTCATCAACAGGTTTAACTATTGAACAGATAGAACTAATTAAAAGAAACTTTTAAACAATGAAATTCAACACAAACGACACTAAAACACTACTAAACATAATGAAAAGCAGACGGGATGTTCGTGGGAATCGGTTTTTAGATAAAGAGGTTTCAGATGATATTTTAGAACTTATTTTAGAAGCTGGTTTAACTGCTCCGTCTGTTGGTTACTCTCAACCTTGGAAGTTTATAGTTATAAAAGATAAAACTATAAAAGAGAAGATTTTTAACAACTTCACATCTGAAAATGGGAAAGCAAAAGAGATTTTTAAAACTAAAACACTTTATAATAAACTAAAACTAGAGGGGATTAAAGAATCTCCTATTAACATTGCTGTTTTATATGAAGATAGTGAAGATGAGATTCTTGGTATGACGAGTATGAAAAAGATGGGTGAGTATAGTGTTGTTTGTGCTATTGAAAATATGTGGTTAATGGCTAGAGCTTTAAATGTTGGGATTGGTTGGGTTAGTATTTTAGATGAGAAAAAAGTTTTAGAAACTTTAGAGGTAACTCAAAAAACTAAACTTATAGCTTACCTTTGTATTGGCTATGTAGATGAGTTTTTAAAAGAGCCTGAATTAAAAAGTTTAGGTTGGGAAGAGGAAAAAAGTTTAAAAGAATGTGTCGTTTTTAAATAAAATTATAAAACCTTAGTTATTCTGTAGTATAATTGACTAAAGGTAGTTTTATAAAGGGTGGTAGAATGTATAAAATTTTAATAGTTGAAGACAATACGGACAATCTAGCTGTTTTAGAAGCATTTTTAGAAGATGATTATGAACTTGTAAATGCTGATGATGGTAGAAAAGGGTTAGAGATGGCTATCTCCCAAAAGCCTAACTTAATCCTTATGGATATATCTTTACCTGAGATGGATGGAACAGAAGTTCTAGCTGAAATAAAAAAGATAGAAGATATTAAAAACATTCCAACAATCGCTTTAACTGCTCATGCTATGGTTGGTGACAAAGAGAAGTACCTAAAACTAGGGTTTAATTCTTATGTTAGTAAACCTATCTTAGATGATGAAGAGCTTATAGAACTCATAGAATCTTTAATAGAAGGGGCTTAATTATGGACTTTAAAAAAGCAGTAAGCATAGCAGATAAAATTTACTGGGTTGGTATGCTTCTTGAAAATGACCCTTTTCAATGTCTTCCATATTTTATAGAAAATGGGGATGAATCTATTTTAATTGACCCTGGTTCTATGCTTGAGTTTGAAGCAGTAATGGAGAAAGTTTCCCAAATAACTGATGTTAAAAATATAAAGTATATTATACTTCATCACCAAGACCCCGACCTTTGTGCTTCTGTTCCTGAGATAGAAAAAAGGATAGGTCGTGATGATTTACAGATAGTAACTCACAGCCGTATGACAGTTTTAATTAAACATTATAAAGTTACTTCTAGTTACTATGAGATAGACAAACAAGAGTTTAAACTAACTCTAAAAAGTGGTCTTGAACTACAATTTATTACAACACCTTATTGTCATTCCCCTGGGGCATTTGTAACTTATGAGCCTAAATCTAAAGTTTTATTTTCTAGTGATATTTTTGGTGGACTTGAAGAATCGTGGGAGTTTTATGCTAAAGATAACTATTTTGAACAAGCAAAAGCATTTCATAGTGCTTATATGCCAAGTAAAGATATTTTTAATTATGCTCTTAGGAAGATAGAACAGTTAGATATAAATCTTATAGCCCCTCAGCATGGTTCAATTATTGAGAGAAAATATGTTTATAACCTTATAGAAGATATGAAGAATCTTGAGTGTGGACTCTACATAGATAATAAATATAATGATGAACTTATAGACACAATTAATCAACTTGAAGAGAAAGAGAAAGAGTTAGAGGACTATAAAAAACATTTAGAACAAAAAGTTAAGTCTAAAACATACTCTTTAGAGGAAACAAATTCTAAACTAAAAGCTGAACAATTAAAACTAAATAAATTTAATAAATACCTTAGTGAACTAAACTCTGTTGATGTTAGTTTCTTAGCAAACAATGCTGTAAAACAGGTTTTAGATATTACAGATTCTCAAGTTGGAATTTTTTATATAAATGATGAAAATGATGAGTTAAAAACTTTAGCTAAATACTCTATTGACGAGAATCTTTTAGAAGAATCCTATTTTGATGCTTCTCCTGATGGAATTGTAAAAAAAGCTCATGAGAGTGGTGAGTGGATTTATGTGGATGGGATTAGTGAAAATGTTGCTATAACCATAGATTTAGGTTTATATAAAGCTAAGCTTCAACACATTAAAGCTATTCCTTTAGTTTTTCAAAAGAAAAGAATAGGGGTAATTCTTGTTGCTTCTGTATCTTCAACATTGTTTGATGAGAGTTATTTAAGGGGTTATATAAACTCACTTGTTCAATCTTTAAGTAATGCTATCTCTTATATTGAAACGCAAAAAAGTTCTATTGCTCTTCAAAATGCCAATATGGAACTAGAGGAATCAAACAGACTAAAATCTGAATTTTTGGCAAATATGAGTCATGAACTTAGAACACCTCTAAACTCAATTATAGGATTTTCAAATATTTTACAAAAAAATAAAAAAGAGAATCTTTTAGAGAAACAACTTTCACAATTAGAAAAAATTAACCGTAATGGTTTAAATCTTCTTGACTTGATTAATAATATTTTAGATTTAAGTAAAATAGAATCTGGGAAAATGGAACTAGATATTAGAAAAATTGACTTAGTAAGTACAGTAAATACAACACTAGAGTTAATTATGCCACAAGCATCTAATAGTAAAAAAAGGTTATCTTTTAGTAATAAACTTGCTAAAAATATTTACTATTATGAAACAGATGAACAAAAATTTAAACAGATTATTATTAATTTAGTATCTAATGCTATTAAATTTGTTGAATCAGCAACTGGTGAAATTAAAGTATCTTTAATTGAAGATAAAGGGATGCTTAAGGTTTTAGTAACTGATAATGGGATAGGAATAGCTGAAGATAAAATAGAGTATATTTTTGGAGCATTTCAACAAAGTGATGGAAGTACAACTAGAAAGTATGGTGGTACAGGTCTTGGACTAGCAATTTCTAAAAGTATGGCAGAGATGTTAGGTGGATATATAGATGTAGAATCTAAACTTGATGTTGGTTCAACTTTTGCCTTATGTTTACCAACAAAGGATGTTTCAGAAATTAATTCTAGTAGAAATAGTTTAGAGCAAATAAAGTCTAAAATAAAAAGTTTTCCAAAGATAGAATCTATTTTAATCATAGATGATACTCAAGATGTAATTGAGCTTTTAAAAGAGTATTTGAGTGATGGTGGTTATAAAATCTATACAGCGACTAATGGTGAAGATGGTTTAAAATTAGCTCATAGTATAAGACCATCTCTTATAACATTAGATATTATGATGCCAAATATGAACGGTTGGGAGATTCTTAAAAGGTTAAAAACATCAACTCAAACATCAGATATTCCTGTTGTTATGATTAGTAATATTTCAGATAAAAATAAGAGTATAAAACTTGGTGCTATAGATTCTATTGTTAAACCATTTTCTAAAGATGACATTAAATCAATAGTATCAAATTATTTTCAAGATGAAAAAAATCTAAAAAAAGTTTTAATTGTAGATGATGAATTAGATGTCAGAGAACTTATACAAGAGTATATTGAAGATGATATGAGGGAAATTCAAAATGCTTGTGATGGTAGAGAAGCTTTAGAAATTATAGAAAATGGTTTTATACCTGACATAATCTACTTAGATTTAATGATGCCAAACTTAAGTGGTTTTGACTTTTTAGAGATTATAAAGTCAAATAAAAAGCTTGAAAATACAAATATAATTGTTGTTAGTGCGAAAGAGTTGACAAATGAAGATAAAGAGATTCTTAGTAGAACAAATGTTAGTGTAGTTAGAAAAGGTTCAAATATAGAATCGATTATAAAAGATTTCGCAAAGGGTATAGATGGATAATCTACATAGTTGTAAGATTCTTGTAGTTGATGATAATGAAGATAATTTAGAATTAATTGAAGATTTTTTAGATGATGATGGATATGAAAATATCATCTGTGTATTGGGAGCGAAAGAGGCTTATAATGTTTTATCTAAAGAAGATATTGACCTAATTATACTAGATATTATGATGCCAGATATAGATGGTTTAGAAGCTTGTAAACATATAAAATCTAATCCAGAATCTAAAGATATTCCTATAATTATAGCAACAGCAAAAGCAGACTTAGATACACTTAAAAAAGGTTTTGAAGTTGGTGCTAATGACTATGTTAGAAAGCCTATAACAAATGATGTAGAGTTGTTAGCAAGAGTAAAGAATGCTTTAACTTTAAAATCTCAAATGAATTACATAAAAAATATAAATAAATCTTTAGATACAAAAATAAAAGATGAGATAGAAAAAAACCATAGAAAAGATTTGCTTATGCAAGAGCAAACAAAACTTGCTGCTATGGGTGAGATGGTTGGAAGTATAGCCCACCAATGGCGACAACCACTAAATGCTTTAAGTATAAATATACAGAATCTTGAGGATGATTTTCAAGATGATTTAATAGACACTAACTTTATAGATGAATTTATGTCTAAAAATAAAAAGATTATAGATTTTATGTCTCATACTATAGATGATTTTAGAAACTTTTTTAGAATAGATAAAGAGAAAGTGGAATTTTCAATTTTAGAATCTATAAATAATGTTGTAAATATTCAGAATGCTATACTAAAAAATTACGATATTACACTTACAATTAAAGGTGATGATTTTAAAATATGTGGTTTTAAAAATGAGTTTTCTCAGGTTATTATGAACCTAATTAACAACTCTAAAGATGCTCTTGTTGAAAATAATATAGAAGATAAACAGATATATATCACCATAGAAGATGAAAAAATCTCCATAGAAGACAATGGTGGGGGAATAGATAAAGAGATAATCCAAAGAGTTTTTGAACCATACTTTACAACGAAAGAGCAGGGTAAAGGAACAGGGATGGGACTTTATATGTCAAAAATGATAATGGAAAGCAATATGAATGGTATGTTAAATGTTGAAAACACTACAAATGGTGTTATGTTTGAGATAATTTTTGGTGATAAAAAGGTTTAAGTATGACAGACTACACAAAAGAGATAACTATACTTTATGTTGAAGATGAGGATGATGTAAGAGATGGTTATGCTAGAGCATTAACTCGTATTTGTCATAAACTTTATTTAGCTTCAAATGGTTTAGAAGGCTTAGATTTATATAAAGAGTATAAGCCGAATATTGTAGTAAGTGACATA
>Ga0256842_1002671_pt1 | contig 12503 bp, 12 predicted proteins | sample 4559240metaG_FD_185973 | JGI IMG/M metagenome (GOLD analysis project Ga0256842, IMG submission 185973) | Hydrothermal vent microbial communities from Guaymas Basin, Mexico - 4559-240 | ecosystem: Environmental > Aquatic > Marine > Hydrothermal vents | place: Mexico: Guaymas Basin | collected...
ATGGCACAGCTTAAAAGATCTTTGACCCACAAAACTCCAATAGCACAAATAACAATAAGAATCAAAATAAAAAGGTCTATATACCACTGCATCTACTTTTCCCTCTTTTCCTTGGCCCAAGGAACTAAACCTGCTTTTATTCCAGCATCTACAATAGAGTGGGTTGCAGTGGGACTGGATAAAAAGACAAAGAATAAGATCAATAAGATTTTGAGACTAATTATTATGCTTTCCCAATAAAGGTGTCTTAATTCATAAATCGATAGAGCAAACACAAAAAACAAGAGACCAAGAGTATCTAGCTGACCTGCTGAATGGAGTCTGGAATAAAAATCTGGCATTCTAATTATTCCTACTGCTCCTCCTGTATAAAACACAAGCCCTAAAAGACAAAATAGCACTACAACAATATTTATAATAACCATGATTACTTAAAAAAAGATTCTTTATAAAGCCCTTTTCTTTTGTAAAAATACCTAGAAGCAGCCAAAACAGCTATGAAGTTTAACATCGCATAAGCCAAAGAGATGTCTATAAACATGTCTAATCTTTCGTATAATATACCTATTATCAAAAGAAGAACAACTGTCTTACTTCCTATTGCATTTACACCAACCAACCTGTCAACAACTGTAGGACCTCTCATTGCTCTGTAAAGAGAGAAAAACATCAAAAAACAAAGGTAAATTCCAACATATAAGAAAAAATTATTCATCTTCTTCAAATATCCTTAAAATTTTCTTTTCCATATCTCCAGGCAAAGAGCTGGCCAATGTTTTGTCTAATGCGTGAACTCTAAACCTGCCATCAATTGTAGCAGATATTGTAATAGTGCCAGGGGTCAATGTAATAGAATTTGCCATTGTTACTATTGCTAAATCTGTTTTTAAATCTGTCTGAAAAGTTATAATATGAGGTTCGATCAACTCCTTCATCTTTGGATGAAACACCAGATAAAGGACATGAAGATTTGCTAAAGCTATTTGATATATTAACCAAGGAATGTATTTTAAAAATCTAAAAAAGAGTTTAATGCATCTTTTATAATTACACTCACGAAAGACTAAATCTTTTGTCCAAAGAGCAACAATCAAAGAAGAAATCGCTCCAAAAATCAGTAAAAACAATTCCACTTTACCAGAAAGAATAAACCAGAGTGAAAACATCAACACAAAAAGTAAAAAAGATCCCTTAACAGAGCTACTCATTTCTGGGCAATGTAATTATAAAAGTAGTTCCTTTATTTTTCTCTGTTTCAAAAGATATTTCTCCACCTAATTTTTCAATAATATTTTTTGTTATAGCTAACCCCAGCCCTGTCCCTTTTCCTATGGGCTTTGTGGTAAAGAAAAGATCAAAAATTTTATCTTGAATATCAGGGGAAATTCCCGGACCAGTGTCAGATATATATATCTGAATGGTGGTTGGAGAAATCTTAACTTTTATACTTAATTTATGATTTTCTCCTTTTTTTTCTTTTATGGCATCAACTGCATTTATAAGAAGATTTACCAAAATTTGTTGAAGCAGATTGTAATCTGATAATATAACAACAGGTTCTTCTGGAAATTCTTTTTCTATTTTAACAGGAAGATATTTTGTCTCAGGCTCTATATATTTTAGAGTATCTTCTATAAGTTTTACAATATCAACTCTTTTTTCTTCTGGAGCTTGTTCTCTCACAAAGTTCAAAATCTGATTAGTGATGCTCTTACACCGTTCTGTTTGTTTTGAAATCTCTTCAAATATGTGTTTTACCTCTTCAACATCTTCATGAGTAAGATTTTCTTTATCTTTAATCAAAGTCTTTCCCCATCCCACTGCTTGATCAATAACAGCTAGTGGATTCTTTAATTCATGAATTATACCTGCAGCTATCTGCCCTAGTTCAACCAATCTATCAACTCTTAAAAGATGATTTTCCAAGTCTTCCCATTTTGATATCTTTTTTGCAAATATTAAAAAGCCTTCAAATCTAGAAGAATCATCTTGAAGTTTTTTTATAAAGACATCAAACTTTAAACAAGCCTTATTTTTATGGGCAAATTTTAACGAACCTTTCAATTCTTTCTCTTTTTCGATCTCTTTTAGATATCTTTCCCAATTTTCATCTTCTACTAATAAGTCCGTTATAAACCTGTCTAATGTTTCTGATTTTAAATAACCCAAGTATTCTATATTTTTATTAACAAAAATTATTTTCAAATAAGGATCTAATATAAAAATTAGATCATCAACTTGATCTAAGATAGATTCTATTAAAGAAGAAATTTCAAATTGATTTTCCATCCTCTCTCAAATCTTTTTTCAATGATCCTTTATTCTTCTATTCCATATATCTTTTTCAACTTTTTAATAGCTTTTTTTATTCCTTGCGGACCTAAACCTGAACTATACAAATTTTTCATTTCTTCTTCAAACTTTTCTCTTTGCAGTTTAAGTTTATATTCATATGCTTCTTTTATTGTCTTTATCAAGGTCTCGTAATCTACAGGTTTTAACAGATATTTAAAAGCCTTATAGTAACCGCTCTCCAAGGCTGTATCAAAAGATCCATGTCCAGTAAGCACTATACACTGCAAAAAAGGTTGCATGTCCTTTAGTCTCTTTTGAGTTTCTACTCCATCCATTCCCGGCATTTTAAGATCTACTATTGCAACATCAAAATTTTCTTCTGCAGCAGCTTCAATAGCTTCTTCTCCAGAAAAAGTGGCTTTTACAGTAAAACCTTCTCTTAAAAGTCTTTTGGCCAAAAATTCTACCAAGGTCTGTTCATCATCTATAAGAAGAACTTTTATGTTATTCTTTTCTTCTTTGCTCATTTTAAAGCCCCTTTTGACTCTAATTGGAAAATAATACTAAACTAGATCTGTTTTGAGGTCAATAAAAACTGAGCCTGTTCGAAAAAATCTTTCGAACAACTTCCAATTTTGTTTTATTTGACATTAACGCTTTATAAAAATATTATTATGTAAAATTACACACAGGAGGCGATTTATGAAAAAATTAGCTACCCAGGTTTTGATAACCTTTATGCTTTGTTTTGTGATTTTATTGATTTCTAGAATATATCTGAACAATTTAGTTGCTGAAGGAGCAATATTTTTAGCAGCTATTATCATTTCTCAAATTTTTATCTTTAAATCCTCTAAAGATCTTCAGGCGTTATCTTATGCGATTAGGAGAAGTATGGCGAATAACTCTTTTGAGGTAAATTTAGATGAGATAAAAGATCCTGCCTTTAAAAAATTAGGAAAGGAGATAAACCTTTACTTGAAAGAAATATACGACAAGTTCTTGTGGAAAACTGGAGTGGCTGATGAGATGCCTATTCCTTTTCTTATTGCTGATGGGAATAATAGAGTAGTTTATGCAAATCAGGAAATTTTAGATATGCTCGAACACGATGGAAGGCCTGAAGATTATGTAGGTATGGATGTAGGAGAGTTTTACTATGGAGAACCTGGCCGTCGCACTGCTACTATAGTCGCATTTGAAGAACAGAGAAAAGTCACAGGAAGAAGAAGAGATTTTAAAGGAAGAAAAGGTAGAGAATTCTTTGCAGAGGTAAATGTTGCTCCACTTTACGATCCTAAAGGAAATTTAATAGGTTCATTCGCGGTTTTCTTAGATTTAAGTGAACTAAAAGCAGAACAGAAGAAAACTGCTCAGCAGGCTGAAATACTTAAAAATGCAGCCTTAGAGGCAAGAAGAATATCTGACCAATTAGCAGCTATATGTGAAGATTTTTCAGCTCAGGTAAATGAAGTAAATTCTGCAATGGAAAAACTTCGGACTAGGACTGATGAAGTGGCAACCGCAATGGAAGAGATGAATTCCACTATACTGGAAATTTCAAAAAATGCAGCACAGGCTGCTGAGGCTGCTGAAAGCACGGCTCAAAAGGCACAGGAAGGATCAAATAGTGTAGATAAAGCAAATTCAATGTTAACCCGCGTTCAGGAAAAAACTAAGATTCTTCAATCCCATATGAAGGAGATGGAAAAACAAGCAGAAGGTATTGGTGGTATAATTAACACCATATCAGACATAGCTGATCAGACTAATTTGCTTGCATTAAACGCTGCAATTGAAGCTGCAAGGGCAGGAGATGCAGGAAGAGGTTTTGCTGTGGTTGCAGATGAGGTCAGAAAGCTGGCTGAAAAGACAATGAATGCTACCAAAGAGGTGGAAGAATACATCCGTACTATTCAAAACAGTGCAAAAATTAGTACGATGAGCACAAACGAGGTTGTAGATGCTATTGAAGAAAATATAAAATTGAGCAATATGGCCAAAAGCTTACTTGAAGAAATGGTAAACATCTCAAATGATTCTTTAAACCAAATTCGTTCCATAGCTACTGCAGCAGAAGAGCAATCAGCAACATCTGAACATATTACACGATCAACAGAAGAAGTAAATAAGATATCTCAAGAGACAAATGAGATTATGAAAAAGACCTCTACTTCTACAAAACAGATCACTACAATGATTCAACAATTAAATGAGATGATTCTAAAAATAAGTTAAAAAGGTTGGGGATAATAGACGCCCATGGTAAAAAATATAAGGTGAATGCATAATCGGTATTGGTATAAAGGAAAGATGAATAAAAAAGAAGGTTGGGCTGTTTGGTTCGTTGGACTTCCTGGTTGTGGAAAAAGTTCTATAAGTAAAGAAATATACAAGTATCTAACAGAAAAAGGGCTAGAGGTGGTTTATCTTCAATTAGATGAGTGGAGAAAAAAATATTTTCCAGAAGCAGGTTATACAGAAGAAGATAGAAAAAAAGTTTATGAAAAATTTGGAGATTATGGAGTTGAATTAGTAAATAAAGGTAAAGGTGTAATATTTGATGCAACTGCTTATAAGGTATGGATGAGGAGAAGAGTAAGAGAAAAGATAAAGAAATTTGCAGAGATTTATATTCAGTGTAGCATAGAAACAGCTATGAAAAGAGAAAGTTCTAGACCTAAGGGATTGGTTATGGCAGAAATTTATGCAAAGGCATTGGAGAGAAAAAGGACAGGTAAGGAGTTTCCTGGACTTGGAGAAGTTATAGGAATAGATGTGCCTTTTGAGGAAGATCCAGAAGCAGAACTTGTTGTGGAAAATGATACTCTTTCTTTAGATGAAGCTGTTAAATTAGTAAAAGATTTTATAAACAATTGGCTTAATTTAAGATAAGAAAAAAGCTGTTAAAAACCTAACCCGTCCAGTTAAATTGATATTGACCATTCTGGTTGAAAATATTAAATAATAAATTTGATAATAATAAAAATTTGGGTATGTAAAATGAGAAAAATAATAAAAAGTTTAGGTTTAGTATCTTTTCTATTGTTTCTTTTTATTAACACCAAATTAGTTTGGGGTAAACAAGACAAAAGTGTAGTCTTTATTTCTGAAAAGGATCTGCCAAGAAAAATTGCTATAGTAGGTCCTTTTGCTTTAAAAACTCAAAATATCGATATTTCTGCTTTTGGAATGATAAGAAATGTTATAAAAAATTATATGGCTGGTAAAGGATATGTTGTAATCCACATAGATGAAAAGATTTCAAAGTGGAATCCTGATTTTAAAGAATTACAAAAAGTTTACAAAAGAAATCCTAAATTAGATGGTTTGCTATTTATAGGGGTTCATCAATTGTCAAGTTTTAATATAGCGTTTGCTCAGTATTATAAAATGGATGGGGAGCTTTGTCTTTATAACAGAAAGAAAAAGCTTGGATGTTGGAGGGAAAGTGCTACAAGAAAAAAGGTTTCTATTGCTACAGATCCTTTAGGCGCTATTGCTACATTGGTATCTTCAGTGATAAGCAGTAGTGGAAAGGTTCATGAAAAAAACGCGATTTTTGAATGGGCTTTTAAAATTTCCAGTCTTGTCCCTTCTTTTTCTGGTGCAGCAAAAAAACCAAAGATTTTTAGAGTAGTTACAAATATCACTTCTAAAACTTTTAAAATCGGAGATAGGATTGTAGTAGGAATAGAAGGTAGTCCAGGAGGTTCTGCCTTTTTTGAAATTCCTCCTTTGATAAAACATGTTCCTATGGCTGAAGTTCAAAATGGAATTTATAAAGGTATGTATGTGGTAAAAGAGGGGGATAAGCTAAAAAATGGTGTTTTACATGTGGTTTTAGAAAACGATAGAGGTGAAAGAAGGGACTGGATGGAAACAGAACCTCTAATTAATATAGATGGAATTCCACCTTCTACTGCAAAGTCTTTTAAGGCTGTTCCTACAACAAGCAGTATAAAACTCACCTGGAATACTGATGATTCTGAAGTAATAGGTTTTGTTTTGCTTCGTAGCACCACTCCTCTTTCAGGATACAAAGAGATAGCAAAAGTAAAAAGCTTTTCTTATGAAGATAAAAGTGTTGAAGAAGGCAAGGTCTATTATTATAGATTGATTTCTTTAGATAAAGCTGGAAACACCTCAAAGCCTGCTCAAGTGGGTCCTGTAAATCTTCCTGTATTTACTCAAAAGGCTTTACCTAAAGTTATTGTTTCTGATATCCTTCCGGGAAAATACTACTTAAAGGGAACTTCTACTGTTCCAGTAGGAGTCAAGGTTAATTTTCAGGATTTACAATTGTCTTTTTATCCAGGATCTGTTTTAAAAGTGGAAGGGACTTTAAACATGCGTTCAGTGGTTTTAAACTTTAAAAAAGAAGAAAATAAAAATCAGAAGAATGAAAAAAAACAGACAGCAGAAGTTAAGGAAAAGTTAAGTCAAAAAGTAAATATGTTTAGTGGAATAGAAGTTCTTCCAACAGGTAATCTCTCTTTGGAAGCTGTTCAGATCAATAATTTGCCAGATGGTATAAAGGTCAAGGGTAAACTTGTAGGAAAAAAGGTTTCTGTAATTAATGGTAATTTAGGAGTTTTTGTAGAAACCTTAAAAGATGTTTATTTAGAATCTGCTACTTTTAGACATCTAAAAACCGCAGTTGTCTTAAAAGATGGGACATTGAATATACAAAAATGTAAATTTGAACACAACAGTGTGGCTTTAAAAATTCTGAACGGAACTGTAACATTGTTGAGTAATAACTTTGTGGATAATGAAACAAATATTCTGTCAAATATAGAGTTAAGATTGGCAAAAAACTTTTTGGGTTCTAAAGATCCATCTAACTTTAAATTAAAAGGAAATATAAAGATTGAATCATTTTTAGATGCTCCATATCCATCTGGAAAAGAAATAAAATATTCTGATCTCATTAAACAAGCTCAAAAAGATAAAAAAAGAGCAATGGAGTTTTTAAATAAAAGAAATTATGGTAAAGCTGTAGAACTCTTTAAAAGAGTTGTAAAATACAGTCCAGATGTGGATACATACATATATTACATTTATGCGTTATCCATGATCAATGACAGGACTGTAGAAAAAGTGATAGATGAAGGTATAAAAAGATATCCATATAATACCAAAATTTATCAGCTTGGAATAAGATATTATCTTCAAGCAAATGATATTCAAAAGGCTAAAAAATTGTGGGAAAAGGGTTTAAAATTAAATCCTAATGATCCTTCTTTGACTTCAATGTCTTATTATTTTCAAAATATAGAGGACAAGGAAGATAAAACCAAAGACAATAAAAAATCAAAATAAGGAGGTTTAATATGAAAAAGGTTGTTTTCTTGATGAGTCTTTTGGGATTTTTGTTGTTAACCTCGTGTTTATGGGCTAAAACGGTTATAGCAACAGGAGAGGGACAGACAAGACAAATGGCTATCAATAATGGTATAAGAAGTGCTGTAGAGGAAGCATTGGGAGCATACATTACCTCTCATACCAATGTCTCCCAAGGAAAGCTTATTTATGATCGTATTACTTCTGCAAGTGCTGGATATGTTAAAAGCTATAATGTTATTGCAGAGGGTAGAGATCCTGTAACCGGGACTTATAAAGTGAAGCTTTCTGTTGTAGTAGATGATATTAAGCTCAAGAGTGCTATAGATGAATTTATGAACAATCCTCAGGTTCAAAGGACTTTCATCAATACCAAATTTGATGAAAGAAGAGTTGTTGTTGTTTATATTCCAAGAACAGGCTTGGATTTGCCTTATGAATCTAAAGCTGTACAAAGTGTGATGGATCTTATTGAAGATAGATTGGCAGGCAAAGGTTTTAGGGTATTTTTGCCAGGTACTTTGAAAAGGATAAGAAAAAGAGCTGCTGAGATGGTAATAGATGAGGAGACCGCTATAAACATAGCTAGACAGGAAGCTGGAGATGCTGTTGTTGTGGTAAGCTTTGATGCAGGAAAACGACCAACTGAAGATGGATATTGGATAATCTATGCTACTTTGACCTTAAAGGCTTATGATGTCACTACTGGTGAACTTTTTGCAAATGTTCAAGATAGGGGCAAGACTATAACAAGAGGCGGTTCTTATGGTTTGCGGGACGGTATTGCAAGGGTTGCTATAAAGATAGGACCAAGAGTGGTTGATAGGTTGGTTAAAAAGATTGTTTATAGGTTTAGTGGAGCAAGACAGAAGTTTGTTATGGTAATTATAAGAAATGTAAGCGTGCCTACACAAGATAAAGTAGAAGATGTTTTAGAAGAGTTGGGCTGGAGATATAGAGTTGCAAGACAGACAGGTAGTTATATGGAAATAGAAATTTTTAGTGAAGCAGATCCAACTTCTGTTAGGAGAGTTTTAAGAAAGGCCTTTAAGAGAAGAAATTTAGGACTTGTTCCAGCAGAAATGGCAGGAAGTCGCGTAATATTTGAAGGAACCTATTCTGGAGCAGGAGGAGGTTATTAATAACCAAAGGAGGAAAAGATGAAGAGATATTTTTATCTCGCATTGTTATTTTTGTTTGCAATAGGGTGTGCACCTCAAGTCAGCACAAAAGGTGCTTTGGTTAGCGTATACAGACCTAACACGGTAAAAGAGGCTATTGTATGTTCTGCTGGTGGAGATCAGGGAATAGCATTTATGTATGTGGGTAAGGATACTATAAGCGGAAATGTTTCGTCAAAAGATAAGTCTTTGATTGCTCAATATGCTAGAGCAGTCCTAGGCGAAACAAGATTTATAAATCCCGTTACAGTTCCTTCAATGGAAGGCGAATATCCGGATCTTTCTATCAAAGTGATCAGGTTTGGAGTGAAAACAGTAAGGGAAGGCGCAAATATAAAAAGATATGGAATCTTTCAGGCGAATTTTTCTATAAGGCAGGCTGGAATGATAGAGTGTTCAACTGCTGAGCCTATACTTGTTGAAAAAACCTATGTTCAACCTGTATATAGAAAAGACAAACTGCCTTCATATTTAAGAATAAAAATAAAACTTATCAAAGAAGCTGTAAGAAGAGTTGTTATGCAGTTTGTTCCTGTAAAGACAACAGTATTAAGACCAGTTAAAGGAATGAGCGGTTTGGCTAAAAGTGCTGCTGATATGATTAATGCAGGCAACTGTGTAGGAGCTTATGAGATTTTAAAGTCAATGGCTGATAGTCCGCAATGTAAAGATGCTAAAGTTTTGTATAATACAGGGGTTGCCTTGGAATGTATGGCATGGAACAGTGCAAATGATCTGAATACTCAAGAGAGGTACTTAAGCAAAGCCCTTAAGTACTATAGAAGGGCCGCTATGTTGGATCCAAAAGATCAAGACATTCAAAGAGCTATGGCTGAGGTATCCTATGAACTAAGCACTGTGTTTGCATCTACAAAGAGACAAAAGAGGACTAAAAAACTTCTTCAAGAATACAAATCTCCAACTGGTTTCTAATCGAAGGAGGAAAATTTTATGAGCTGGAAAAAATGGATAGTTCTTATCTTTTTTCTCTTCTTACTCGGAGGTTGTGCTTCTAGTATGATGACTGTAGGTAATATAGCAAATATATTGGGTGGAAAAAAAGCTGCCAAGGGAAAAAATCCTTTTATTGAAGCAGAGATAGATTTGGTTCTGGTTGATGAACTTGCTGGAATAGTTAAATTGAATCAAATTATGCTTGAAAGAATGCCAATATCTTACGAGGACCCATGGCCTGATTTGTTAAATGATTATTACCAAAAAGTATCTTCAAAGGAGAGAGAAAGAAAAAATAAGTACGATAAGTGCTTAGAAAGATTGTTAAAAAAAGATTTCTCATTTTTCAGGCTTTACAATCCAGATGCATATTTGGCATATATAGTTGCTCAAAAAAACATTTTGGGAGCAATTGGTTCAAGGGCCTTTGTTGAAGGGGTAAAGATATTAGGAAGGGAGTTTGAACATACAAAAAGTGTTTTGTCTTATGTGCCTTTTGGATGTGAATGTGCCTATTTTAGAGACAAATACAGAGAACTTACTCCAAAAAGCAGAGAGTGTAGAATTGTAAAAAGAGATCCTATTTATAGGAAGTGTGAATTTTTTAACAAACCTACAGATATTCTTCTTACAAAATATATTTCTCAGCCCGGAGGTGTAAAACATTGGGCAGATCTTCCTGTAGAACTTGTATGTTTTAGACCAGTAAGAGGTGAACATTTAGGGACATTTAAAGACGTTTTTTATTCTCTTTTAGATCCTTCAGTTAGGGCGCAGATTCGAAGAATTGATGATGAACTGATGGTAGATAGAGCAGAATTAGAATCTATTAAGGCTCAGCTTAAAAACAGAAAGGATCTTTCACCAGCAGAAAAGGCAGCTTTAAAAAAGAAAAAGGATATGTTAGCAAGAACAATAAAGACCAAAGAGGCTATTCAAGACAAGTTGTATAAAAGGGCCTTGACCCAATTGAACATTTCTTGGGACAATATAAGAAAAGCGAAAAAGTTAAAAGAGGTAGTGGATTATATTGATAGAAGTTTTAGAGAAACTTTAGGTGGTGTATTTAATTTGACTATAAAGATCATAACTGATATTCAAGTTATAAAGAGCACTAATATTGGGTTGGCTTTGGCTACTTATCCTATGATGATGAGTCAGGGTGTTTTTGCAGTTAGGGACAGAAATTTTTATAAAAAGAGATTTGAGTTGGTATCAAAGAAGTTGATTTCTTTGCCTGTTACTTATTTTGAAATTTTGGGTTATGCTATTGCTCAAAAGCATCAGGTCTCAAAGTATAAGAAGTATCTTACTGCTTTGATAAAGATGGAAGAAAAAATTAAAAAAACAAGGAGGAACTAATTATGTTAAAAAAGATTTGGATACTGTTTTTTGTATTAAGTTTGCTGTTTTTCTGTTCTTGTGAAAAAGAAAAGCCTACGGGGATATCTGTAGAGGATAATCCTGCTCATCATTATCTGGTTGGGATGAATTTGATAGAAAAAAAGAATATAAGTGAAGCTGAAAGTCATTTTGATAGAGCTTTGTATCTGGATAGAGATTTTTCTCCAGCATTAGCAGGAAAAGCTTTGGTTTTGGCTATTAAAGCCAGTGGTTATAAAGATAGAGCTCATGCTGAGGTGGATGTAGAAAGGGCTCTTAAATATTTGAAAAAAGCAAAAAAGAAAGCAGATGGTGATAGTGAAAAGTTTATCTATCATGTAACTGCTATAAGAGTATATTATAACGCAAGACCAAAAGGATGGCTGGAGGATGCAGAGGGTCATTATTCTGATGCAATTTCTCTCAAAAATGTAAAGGAAGAAAATCTACCTTATTACCAAACAAGATCTGCTGCTCATTATTTTATGGGATATGCCTATTATAAGGCTTATGAATTCAGAAAGGCAGAGATGGCACTTTCAAAAGTCTTGTCTTCTAAGCCAGGTAAGTGGCATGATAAAGCTGATAATCTGTATAAGAAAGTGCAGAAGATTGTAAGGGCAATGGGTCAATATACCTTAACCAAGGTTGCTAAAAAGATAGCTGTAAAAGATGAAGTGACAAAAGGAGATGTAGCTGCTTTGTTGGTGGATGAACTACATCTGGATAAACTTATGGCTGGTAGAATCCCAATAAAGTCAAAGCTTCCAAAAGCAGCATTTGTTCCTGCTGATGTTTTAAACCATCCCTTTAAAGATGAGATCCTTATTGTAGTAAAGTGGAACATCAGAGGACTTCAACCTCAATATGACAAAACTACCCAGGCATATCTGTTTAAACCTCAAGAGCCAATAACAAGAAAAGAATTGGCATTTATTTTAGAAGATTTGCTTATTAAACTTACAGGAGATAGTAAAATCGCTACAGCGTATTTTGGAACTGAAAAGTCTCCATTTCCAGATGTCCCTGTAAATGCTGCATGGTTTAATGCTGTTATGAATTGCACTACTAGAGGACTTATGGAGCCTGACCTTTCAGGAGAGTTTAGACCAAATGACTATGTAGATGGAGCTGAATTGATTTTGGCATTGATGAAATTAAGAAACATTATGAATATTTACTAAATAAAGGAGGAGATACTATGAGAAAAGCATTATTGATAGTTGGGTTTTTGATTTTATTTACTGGAATGGCCTTTGCCCAAAGTTGGCAGACTGTTACAGATCCTATAAAGATTTTTAGCGAAGGTTATATTCAGGTTGTTGGGGTTTCAGAAGAAGGCCA
>Ga0256842_1002672_pt1 | contig 12500 bp, 14 predicted proteins | sample 4559240metaG_FD_185973 | JGI IMG/M metagenome (GOLD analysis project Ga0256842, IMG submission 185973) | Hydrothermal vent microbial communities from Guaymas Basin, Mexico - 4559-240 | ecosystem: Environmental > Aquatic > Marine > Hydrothermal vents | place: Mexico: Guaymas Basin | collected...
CTTTTTGGTAAGTCTCGCCGTGGCCCCATTAATCCTCAGGAGGTGGAGAAAATGACGTTCTTCCATCAATTTTTCTAACGAGTCTTTATTCACAGTTTTTGTAACAAAAATATTTGCGTGCATGCGCGGTTGTAATTAATTACAACTGCCGCAAAAATTACACATCACAATAGAAAAACTTATAAGGTTTAGTTTCAAAGCCACTAAGGGCACTGTACAGTGCCTCACCACTAGGAGGTGTTGAAAAATGAAGCTAAGAAAAAGCCTCCCGGCTTTGGGAATATTTTTTTTTAATAGTGGCGGCGGCAGTGCCAGCAGTAGGAGCGACAGGAACACCTACAGCGGACGGCTTGATGTACTTTAAGAGCCAGAGCTGGAGCGGAGTAGACGACAAGAGCATATACCAGCCACTAACACCACTCGTTGGATCCCAAACCATAGGGCCGGTAGGAGTTAACATCCCCTGGGACGGTCTGGACGTCATAAGTGCAGGGATCCTCGTTCACGGCCCAGTGTATGACTTAACCGAACAATCTGGAAAGAAGTTCATGGTGGTGACAAAGATTGGTGCAACCGACTACGGGAGGGGAATTTACGAAGAGTTCAGTAACTCAATGGTCAAGGGGTACGAAAAGTATGGCGTTCAGCTTAACAAACATTATTACACCGCTGGAGAAGCTGGAACCGTCGATTATAAGGTTGTGTACATCGTCACGGCCTCCAGCGAATACGAAGCTGAGCAGAAGGTTGAGGCTTCTCTGGGAGTTTCGGTTCCGGTGCTTGATGATCTCTTCAGCCTTGAGGCCGGAGTCGACTACTCGATAACCAATGTCTATAAGCAGTCCCAATCTTCCACATATGCTGTCGAAGTGACGTTCCACAGGCACATTTACTATGCGGAACTCGAGTTCAACGGGGCCCTTACCAGAACCGTTTCAGAGACGTGCAGTTCTGGATTCTGTCCGCTCTCGGCGAAACCGACCCCCTCGCTCGAAGGTTACTCATATGCACCCGAGTCAACCCATTACTACCATACCTACACCCACAACTTTGACCTCAGCAGTGGACTCCTCTACTTCATCGGGCCGAAAACAGTTTATGGACTTGGGGATTATGTGGTCCCACTCAACTTTGAGGAGGTGAACGGATGAAAAAGCTCCTCCCCTTTTTGTTTTTCATCCTTATAACGACCTCAAGCTACGCTTCAGCCCAGGTGAATGTTTACCCCCTAACAGAGGACTTCAAGATGATCCCCTACCCAATACCCGAGTGCGCCCACATAGACGATATCCATGAGCTCGCTTATCAGGTGAACAGCACCTACTGGATAGGCGTGACGGGTCCGATACTGGTCGGCTGTCCGGGTGTAGAGAACATAACCGTTGAAATACACGGCGTTAAGAACATGACCTACCCCCAGTACAACCTGACTGTTACCGCGATAAACGTCACGGTCAAAACAGGCCAGAGGGAGTACTGGCCACTTGGCTTCATGACGAGGGGAATAACAATAACCTACGAGAGGTACAACGAAACCTACGAGCTGGTTACAGTCGAGATAAAAGGCTTGGAGATGTATTGGAGTTATGGCATTGAGGATTACGTTTACCACAGTCGCAACCCCCTTGACTATGGCTTTCCCGCTAACATGACAATAAGGCTTCTCATAAACAGGCTTACGGGGGAGGGCTACCTCCTTGACAACGGGACGAAAAAGTACGTTGGGGTGACCCCGTTATGGAGCCCTTTGGCGAACGCCGACTACTTCCCAAAGTCCATCCTTCATAACCTCCGAGAAGTTTTGAACTACATCGAGGCCAACCCATGGGTTGTTGAGGACGTCCTCCAGAAGGCCAAACTGTCTAATAACACGAGGCAGTATTCGGAGCTGATTAGCGGCCTCGCGACCAATCTGACGGACAAGGTCATGTTCTCCAGCGTGGTCTATCTCGGCAGGACAATGCTCTTGAATTCGTATTCCAGCGTTCCGAACTTCATAATGCCCCTCGACCACACCTACTTGATAAGGACGTATCAAACTGGAAGCCCAAACCTGCCCTCCAGGATAGACAACATGTCTTCGAGTGAATACGTTGGGAAGGTGCTCATGGACTACTTGAAGACAGGGAACGAGAGCGAGCTTAAGAGGCTCGTGCTTATGGACATTTTCCACGAGGAAGTCTACTTGCCCGTCCTTTCTGCAGGATGGGGCAACGGAAAAGTTCTTGCCGTTGACTTCACGCTTCCGCCGTCAAAGAGTTCCAAGCTCCTCGTCTTGCCCCTCCCAAGTGAGTACGCCAGGGCCTTCAACGCCTCATACCTGATGCTGAACTTTGTGTGGCTTACCAATGACACTATCGTGGTCAATTACGATCCCACTCTTTATACTCCGCAGGAGCTTTTGAAGGGGTGGCGCAAGGTAGCGCCCTGCATGAGCCTAATAAGGACTACCCTGCTGGACGACTTCATGAACACCCTCAGCAGATTCGAGGAGACCGGGGTAAACACTTCGGCGCTTGAGAAGATATACTTCGACGTCAAGGAAAAGCTGGGGCAGTGCGGTTTCAACGTGAGTGAGGAGACTTCAACTCCCGTGACCTCAAGTGTTGGCTCTGAGAACAGCAGTTCGTCTTCAAGCGCGAGCTTGGAGGGGACTTCAGAATCCGGGGAAAAGGATCATGGAATCTGCGGTCCAGCCTTCTTGGTAAGTCTCGCCGTGACCCCATTAATCCTCAGGAGGTGGAGGAAGAAATGAAATGGATCCTGCGAAATTCCCTCTCGGATTACCTTTTTGTTGAGGTGCTGGCGGTCGTTTTGGCCGCAGTAATGATAGGTTCGGTAACGGCTTACGTATCAGCGGACTCGATATACAAGGCGTCCATAATGGGGGGCACCGTTACACCCATACTCGGTGCCCCCGGCCAGCTGAGCGGCCAGAGCCCTGAAAAACCGCCGGAGTATTACGCCGAACAGTACCTGAACATAAAGGAGAGGATAGCCAGCCTGTTTGGAAGGCTCGTCTGGTCCAACTCAAGCCTCCTATCGGCTGTCTACGCCATAGGAGTTCTTATAGCCCTGTTTCCGTTTGCGTACAGGATGAGGGTCTCCTTCGTGCCCCTGCTCTTCAGGGAGCGCACCGGTCCGGTCTCTTTGGTTCTTAAGGGCTTTGTGCTCTCCTTAGGCTTTCTCCTGCCCCTCTTCGCTTCTGTGGTAATGCCCCTCGTCATGGTCAAAAGGAACTGGCTCTCCGGGATCGAGGCATCTTCCCTTCTGATGCTCGCCGCAATACTGCTCAGCCTCCTGCTCCTCCTTACAGTTGCGGTTTACTCCACCTACATCCTGTGGGGGAGGGTTGATCTCGCCCTCGTCTTCACGCTCCTGCTTGCCTTCGGTCTTTCCGGCAAGCTCGGCTTTGAGTGGAGGAGCGTGTGGGTTTATCTTGGAGCGTCTCTGGGAATTCTGCTTGTTATGGTCATAGCGGCACAGAGGAGGCTGATGCGGGTATGAGCTGGAAGAAAACCCTTGTCGTGATATTCCTAGTGTCCCTGAGCCTCTCAGCGCTCTCTTCGGCTTTTGGCCTCACTTATTGGACTCCACTTAAGGCTTCCAACCACGCCAGGATAAGGCTCGACTCAGCCGACCAGCTGCTCAAGTTTGCGGGCGTTGTGAACAGGAGTGTGATCTACAGCTTCGATGTTTTCTGGCCCATGCAACCGGGGAAAACGAGAGTGCAGGCATGGGTCGAGGGCATCGCCTGCCCGAAAGAGAACTACACCATCGAGATCGTAACCATGGACGGGAGGGTCTTCAACAGCACGGAGATAAGTTCTTTCGTCATTGAGAGAAAGGATCCGTTCATGTACTTCCACGTAAAGCTAGTGATCCCTCCCAGCTGCACCGTTCTCCCGAGTAGGGACGGCCCGGGGGTGGTGATCGATGCCAGAAAGGAGTGAGCCAGTGGCAACAGTGAAGAACCTCACCGTCAAGTTCCGCTACAACGTTGCCCTCGAAGACTTGACCGTTGAGATTGGAAGGGGTAGAGTTCTCCTCCTCGGATCCAACGGCTCAGGAAAGACGACCCTCATGCGCGTTCTTTCAGGGCTGCTCCGGCCCACGAAGGGCACGGTCAGGGTACTCGGCCACGACCCCTTCAGGGAGAGCGGTGAGCTCTACTCGAAGATGCTGTACTCAAGGGACGTTGAGGACATTCCTTACATGCTTAAGGTCTCAACGGTCATTGATATGCTTTCGGATATCTACGGAGACTCAAAGGTAGATAAAGCCGTGAAGCTGCTCAAACTCGAAGAGCACACCTTCAAGAGGATAGGCGAACTGTCAAAGGGGCTGAGAAGAAGGGTCTCGATGATAGAACCCCTCTCCAGCGGCAGGGAGCTCATCCTCATGGACGAGCCCTTCAGCGGTCTCGACGCCGAAAGCAGGATAATCATAGCCCGCGCCCTTTCCGACCTCCCGAAGAAGACGACCCTCGTGATCGCCAGCCACATCCCGCTGAACATGGGGATAGACCAGATGATCGTCCTTGAGGGCGGAAAGTTAAGCTACAACGGCCCCTACAACGATGAAGTTGCACGGAAATACCTGGCCTGGATGGAGGAGCTCACCAACCTAAAGGCAAACGGACGCAAGGCAGCTGTATCTTGAGTCTCATCTCTCCCTAGCTCTCCAAAAAACCTATTAATCACCACTCCTACCAATCCTGGTGTTGCCTATGGCCGAGAACAATATAGAAAGAACTCTCGTCATTTTGAAGCCTGACGCGGTTGTCCGCGGATTGATAGGCGAAATAATAAGCCGCTTTGAGAAGAGGGGCCTCAAAATAGTCGGAATGAAGATGATATGGATTGACCGCGAGCTGGCAGAGAAGCACTACGCGGAGCACAGGGGAAAGCCCTTCTTCGAGAGTTTGATAGACTACATCACCAAGGCGCCGAGCGTCGTCATGGTCGTTGAGGGGCGCTATGCCATAAGCGTCGTCAGGAAGATGGCTGGAGCCACTGACCCAAAGGATGCCGAACCCGGAACCATAAGGGGCGACTACGGCCTCAACGTTGGCGATGCTATATACAACGTCATCCACGCCTCGGACAGCCCTGAAAGTGCGGAGAGGGAGATAAACCTCTACTTCAAGCCGGAGGAGCTCTTTGAGTACTGCAAAGCCTCTGACTGGTTCTACCACACCCATGCAAAAGGGAAGAAGGAGTACCTCGACGGCATGGACTGCCTAGGGGAGTAAGGGCTGTTCCACAGATAACAACAAGTGGAACATTTGCTGGCTTTTGTTTTCCGTAATTTTTATATAGCCTTGCGGGGTTAGTTTTTAGTGATGTGGCAGTCTCCGATATGTGGGGGTTCTAAGCCCGAATGGGGACTGCTGAAAGTCCTGAAGATGTGGGGAGTTACCGTTCCCCCCGAAAGCCACCCGATGAAGACGGGAGAGTGGAAGGTTGCCCGCTACGATGGTTTCGCACGTTCCAAAAGTAGCGGACAACCAGAACGGTGGGTAAGTCTCAACTTTTGACGTGTTCCCAACCGCCAAGTTCATTCCTGCAGGAATCAGCGATCCCACCAATATTGCTAATATTATCAGAGCTTTCGCCCACTTCATGGCAACCACCCACTCAATGTTACCCATTCACCCTTTTTTAGGGACACGGTAGTTTCACATTTAATATCCGAACAAAAAAGTTTTTTGAGCTGATTAAAATTGGAAAAGTCGCATCTAGAGAAAAGAAACTATTTGAAACGTTTTTATACGACAATAAGCTCCCTCTCAGCCCTAGTGAGCCTCCTTCCCCTACCCTCTTGGAGAACTACGTCGTCTTCTATCCTAACACCGCCGAGGCCAGGGATGTAGATGCCGGGCTCGATAGTGAACGTCATCCCGTTTTCGAGGATTACATCCCCGTCTGGGCCAATGTAGGGCTCCTCATGGACGTCCAGGCCAAGTCCGTGCCCGGTCCTGTGGGTGAAATATTCGCCATAGCCTGCTCTGGCTATCGTTTTCCTCGCAGCACTGTCGACTTCCTTGGCAGGAATACCCTCCCGAACGGCCCGATATGCGTTTTCCTGTGCCTCCTTGACTACTTCGTAGATTTCCAGGAGCTTCCCATTAGGCTGTCCGATAGCTATCGTCCTAGTAATGTCCGAGCAGTAGCCGTTCCACCTTGCCCCATAATCGAGTATCACCATATCCCCCTTCCTGAGCCTCCTGTCGCCGGGCGCATGGTGGGGATTTGCGGCGTTCTCACCACTGGCCACTATAGGTTCAAACGAGATACCATCGCTGAGCTCCCTCACCGCAAGTTCTATTTTCAGAGCCAGATCCCTTTCGCGCATGCCGAGCAAGTCCCAGCCGAGGATCTCCTCAAAAACGCGGTCAACGACTTTAGCCGCGTGCTTCATGGCCTCGATTTCGTGCCTATCCTTCCTCATGCGGAGCTCCCTAGTAACAAGGCTCAATGGATAGAACTCAAAGCGGCCGTTTCCCAGCTTGAGGATGTTTATCAGCCAGTCAGCCCTCATCGTGTTTTCAATGAGCAACCTGCCCCCAGAAAGTTTTAGCTCCCCCAGAATCCATAAGAGTTTTTCATATGGGTTCTCACCGTCGCGCCAGAACGTAGCTGGAAAGTTCTCAATGACGTTCGCATAGAGGCTTGGCGCCAGGAGCATGTACTCGCCTTCGGCATTTACAACCAGAACGGTGAGCCTCTCTCCAGCTTCGTGGATGTGAAGGTCTGTGAGGTAATACAGGTTCGTTCCGGGACTTATTATTGCCCCCTCGAATCCAGCTTTTGCCATTTCCGAGGTAAATTTTTCAAGCCTCAAAGCCATCACCTGAGGCCCTTCTCACTGAGGATTAAAAACGTTCCGAGAGTTTGTGAACAATATACCCCAAGAGTATCCCAGTAAACGCGTCCCAAACCCAGTGTTCAGCGAGGAGAACGGTTGAAGCTGGAATCAGCGCAACAACTAACGCCAGTACCTTGGAAAGCTTTTCCTTTCTACGCACGAGGGCAAAAAAGCCCAGAGTGTCCACAGTGCAATGGGGAGAGGGAAGGACAAACTGTGGCCTCGCCTGCCAGCTAGGGGGTGAATACTCCCTCGGCAAGTCGGTATAAACAAGATGGGGCGGGTAAACGTGGGCAATAACGAATATCGCGCTCAGGATCAAAAACGCCACGAGATAACCTTTTGCTAGCCTTTCAGCACTTTTGGGATCGATAAGGAGGAGATACACGGTGACCCCAAATATCACGCCCGTAAACCCGATCTTGTAGAGAAGATCCATAAAAGCATAAAGAAGGGCATGTGACTTCGTCCATAGCAGTAGCCCAAGAACGAAGTCGCGGGACGTGCCGGGGAGGGCCAGCAACAGGTCAGTGTAGTTGACGCTCCAGTGTCCGAGATGAGGATACACCAGACTGTAGAGATTCCAGTAAGCATAGGCCAAAATAAGCATCAAAACGGCCCTTATCCGTGAAGTGATTGAAAGGACACTAATATTGATGACTTTCAATATGGTTCCCCCTAGGATGAAGACCGCAAGATTTATAAATCCACCTAATATCTCCTACATGGGTTGAGCCGCCGTAGCTTAGTTGGTAGAGCGCCGGACTGTTAATCCGGCGGTCCCCGGTTCGAATCCGGGCGGCGGCGCCATTAAGTGGGCCCGTAGCTCAGCCTGGTCAGAGCGCGCGGCTCATAACCGCGTGGTCGGGGGTTCAAAGCCCCCCGGGCCCACCATATCTCCTAGAAGCTCTAATTCTCAATTCTGAAGTCTTTTCCTTCGCTGAATCACAACATTCCCAGGGCCCTTTTTATCAGTGCAACTTCCTTTTCACCAAGGGAATCCCCTAGAACCACGTAGAGCTTTGAGTTGTTGACCAGCGTTATATCATTGATCTTCGCAAGGAACTTTATCGTTGGGGCCAAACCAGACTCAAGAATGAGATATTCAACACCATCCACGATCACAATGGACTTCCTCGTGGAGATGTCCTTACTTATAACGAACTCAAGCTTGTAGAGATCCCTCGGGTTTATGGCACTAGGATGGTCTACCGTGGAAATCCACACTACCTTAAGCCGCTTGTCGTTTACTTTCAGTTTTTCAGTCACTAAGCTGGGAGGGTTACGGGCTACAAAAAGAATGGGCCGGTTAGAGGATAGCTGGGTAAGTATAAGTCTCCTTATTTGGGAGGGATGGATAATTGATTCTTCTCTCTTTCCATCATCCCCTATGGGAGTTTGTGACTTCTTGTGGAACAACGGGATCATCTAGTATCCCTGAGATATAAATTCACGTTACAAACTTATAAGTATTTCGGATGTTACACAACTAATGTAGCAATTCTTTAGATATATTGCAACAAATTTCAGCAGTACGAGAACAAATACTTTAACCATACTAACTAGTTAGTAATCATAAAACGAAATTGAAAAGTAAACAAAAGAGTAAACAAAAGTGCTCATTCCTTCCTCTCGCAGAGTTCGAGGAGAACACCGGTTACCGACTTGGGGTGGACGAAGGCTATCTTTGCGCCACCCACACCAGTCCTCGGCTCCTCGTCTATGAGACGGTAGCCCTTCTCCTTGAGTTCTTTGAGGTGCTCCTCGATGTTCGTGACGCCGAGGGCTATGTGGTGTATCCCCTCACCGCGTTTGGCTATGAATTTCGCTATCGGCGAGTCCTCGGCGGTCGGCTCAAGGAGCTCAATCCTGCTCTCGCCGATGTGGATTATGGCAGTTCTAACCTTCTGGTCGGGCACTTCCTCGATCTCCTCGACCTTGAGGCCAAGCCCCTCCCAGACCTTTATGGCCTCGTCGAGGTTCTTGACGGCTATACCAACGTGGTCTATCTTCCTGAACATGGAATCACCCCCCTAGTTCCTCCTTAAGCTTCTCCATCACGATTTGAGACGCGGAATACGGGTCGAGCTTCCTCTCAACTACCTTTTCTATAAGCTCCTTCGCTTCTCCCTTCTCAAGCTTCTCCTCAACCTTGCTTGCTATGGTTGAAGCGATAATAGTCTTCACCTCTTCCCTCGCGCGGAAGGCCCTCCTTTCCTTCAACCTGCCGCTCTTCTCCATGTGCTCCCTGTGCCTCTTTACGGCCTCCCAGAGGGGCTTGACCCCCTTCAAGGTAAAGGCCGTCGTCTCGACTATCGGCGGCTCCCAACCGAGCTTTTCCCACTTCTCCTTCTCGAACTCCAGCGCCATCTTGAGCTCCAAATAGGCCATCTCAACGCCTTCTCTGTCTGCCTTGTTGATCGCGAAGATGTCAGCGACCTCCGTGAGACCGGCCTTTATCGCCTGAACCTCGTCGCCGAGGCCTGGAACGGTTACGAGAACAACGGTGTCGGCGGTCTTAACGATGTCCACCTCGATCTGCCCGACTCCGACAGTCTCGACGAATATCAGGTCGTAGCCGGCCGCGTCCAGAACCTTCACGGCGTCATTGGTGGCCTTAGCCAGACCCCCCAAAGAACCGCGCGTTGCCATGCTCCTAATGAAAACTCCAGGGTCTGTGGAATGTCTCTGCATCCTCAACCTGTCGCCGAGAAGGGCTCCCCCAGTAAAAGGAGACGTCGGGTCAATAGCTATGACGCCCACGTGGTGCCCCTCGTCCCTCGCAAGCTTGATGAGCTTGTCGAGGAGGGTTGACTTACCAGAACCGGGTGGACCGGTAATGCCTACCACATATGCCCTCCCAGTGTAGGGGTAAATCCTCCGGACTACCTCCCTTGCCTTTTCCTCGTCGTTTTCCACAAGGGTTATTAGCCTCGCTATGGCCTTCTTGTCGCCTGAAAGCGCAGACTTGATAAGGGAGTCAAGGCTCTCCATTTTCCATCCCTGGAGAAATTATCCAAAGGGGATATAAAGTTAAGCCTTGAAGCGCTTGAGGTTCTCGACTGCCCTGTCCACGAACTCAATGATCGTCTTGAGGGACGTACCCGGACCAAAGACCTCGGCAACGCCCATCTTTTTGAGCTCCTCGGCGTCGTCGGGAGGTATTATTCCCCCAGTAAAGATAACAATGTCCTCGTTAGGCTTTATGTTCCTCTCCTCAAGGAGCCTGATTATCTTCGGAATCAGAACCATATGCGCACCAGAGAGGATGCTTATGCCCAGAACAGCGGCGTCTTCCTGGATAACGGTCTCGACTATCTGCTCTGGAGTCTGTCTGATTCCCGTGTAGATAACCTCATATCCAGCCTCCTTAAGGGCTCTTGCCACGACTTTGGCACCCCTGTCGTGACCGTCAAGGCCGGGCTTTGCTATGACGACGCGAACCTTTGAGCGCTCGACCATCGGCACCACCGGATATGCTTACTCCCTTGTCATATTTAAAGGTTGTCAAAACTCAAGGTTCAGCTTTACGTTGGATTTTTTGTCCACAAGCTTTTTTAAAGCCCCTAACGTAGGAGAAACCATGATCCACGACGCCCACACTCACACTCGTTACTCCGACGGTCTGGGGGAGGTCTTTGAGAACATAGCGGAAGCAGAGAAGAAGGGCCTATCACTCGTGGCGATAACAGACCACAGCCACTACGTTCTGGGTAATAGCTTTAACGCTTACCTGAGCGAAATAAGGCGCTGGGCCGAAGAGGGTGAGATAACTGTCTTGGCCGGGGTTGAGGGGGACATAACTCCAAACGGCGTGGACGTGCCTGCATGGGCCGCGGAGAAGCTGGACTTCGTGATAGCGAGCGTTCACGAGTTGGTTGACAGGCCAGAAGAGTACGTTGGGCTCGTTAGGGCCGCTCTCATTGATGAGAACGTTGACGTCATCGGCCACTTCGGGGCGAGCTTCCCCTACATCGGCTACCCGCCTTGGGAAGACCTCGTTGAGCTGATAAAACTGGCCGAGGAGAACGGCAAGGCCTTCGAGATAAGCTCGCGCTACCGAGTTCCAGACCTGGAGTTCGTGAGGGAGTGCATAAGGAGGGGCGTCAAGCTGACGTTTGCCAGCGATGCCCACCGGCCGGAGAACGTTGGAAACGTTAGCTGGTGCGTGAGCATTTTTAGAAAGGCCGGCGGGAAGCTTGAAGACCTGCTGTTTGAAGAATTCTTATGAATTCTCCTAGAGTCTTATTGCAACTGCCGAGCTCGACCGGGATCTCGACGGTTCCGCTGGTCTTTCAATTCTCCTAGAGTCTTATTGCAACCTGCGGGGCAGTAATCACCTTCCCGGCGCCCGACTTCCTTTCAATTCTCCTAGAGTCTTATTGCAACTCGAGAACGAGGAGAAAGCATTCACAAAGCTCGCTGCTTTCAATTCTCCTAGAGTCTTATTGCAACACTACCGGTGCCTGGGTGGAGACCCGCTCAATGACTATCTTTCAATTCTCCTAGAGTCTTATTGCAACTTTTTATATTTTTGAATATTATATTCAATTGGTGAGCTTTCAATTCTCCTAGAGTCTTATTGCAACACATTAAGCTGTTTTTCGGTGATGACCCAGTAAAAACTTTCAATTCTCCTAGAGTCTTATTGCAACAGGTTGGCGAGCGGAACCCTCTTGCCGCGGAGCTCCCTTTCAATTCTCCTAGAGTCTTATTGCAACAGTCGTCTACAGAGACCGCAACAGCCTGAAAGATCTCTTTCAATTCTCCTAGAGTCTTATTGCAACCGGGGAGTAATGGGGGCTTTGCCATGAACACCCTTGAGCGTTGCTTTCAATTCTCCTAGAGTCTTATTGCAACTGGGATATATGACGCACAGCTTGGGCTTGCCGTTCTCTTTCAATTCTCCTAGAGTCTTATTGCAACAAGCTTAGACACGAGCAAGTGGAATGTTGAGACAAACAACTTTCAATTCTCCTAGAGTCTTATTGCAACTCTTAGTACAGGATGACGTTAATTTGAACTATCCATGCTTTCAATTCTCCTAGAGTCTTATTGCAACGAGCGCCTGAGAGGGTTCCGCTTAAATCCGACCTCAGCTTTCAATTCTCCTAGAGTCTTATTGCAACAGGCAAGATCCTTGACTCTGCCGGTAAAGATCCGCTCTTTCAATTCTCCTAGAGTCTTATTGCAACTTCCCTCCCCCCTCTTTCCCAGTTGCAATAAGACTCTCTTTCAATTCTCCTAGAGTCTTATTGCAACATGCCACCTCACTTTACCACGCTCACGTTTAACCAGCTCTCTTTCAATTCTCCTAGAGTCTTATTGCAACCGCGCGAAACGGCCGGCGGCGTGCGCGAAGCTGGAGCCTTTCAATTCTCCTAGAGTCTTATTGCAACCCGCCGTAATCCACGAAAAAACGTAATAAGTAACCTTCGTCTTTCAATTCTCCTAGAGTCTTATTGCAACGGGCTTGGGCTGGTGCGGGGGCCCCTACCATATTTCTTTCAATTCTCCTAGAGTCTTATTGCAACAGGGCGGAAAATCCGCCCGTTTGACCAGTAGAGAGTTAAGAGCACTCAGGTATTTAAACTTTTCTGAAAACCTCTGAAAAAGCCGGGCGAAGGGGC
>Ga0256842_1002673_pt1 | contig 12500 bp, 12 predicted proteins | sample 4559240metaG_FD_185973 | JGI IMG/M metagenome (GOLD analysis project Ga0256842, IMG submission 185973) | Hydrothermal vent microbial communities from Guaymas Basin, Mexico - 4559-240 | ecosystem: Environmental > Aquatic > Marine > Hydrothermal vents | place: Mexico: Guaymas Basin | collected...
TCTCTTTTTAAAAGAAGATTCTTTTCTTTATTCCAATTATATGCAATCATTTTAAAATGATAGCACTTTGTGTGCCTTTTGTCAATTATGTTTTTATGGAGGGTAACGGTCGACTTGAGAAATAAATGCCTCTTAGGCAGTTTCTCAAACTCTTTTTTATTCTTGTTGATATTCTATCTGAATAACTTTTAAAAGTTGCCGAGGGCATTTATTTCTCTCCGAGGTTTTGTTAGGTTTTTATTTTAGCCTTAAAACTCTTGATAACTTCTTTTCTACATATTTTATATACTCTTCAGGATGTTCTTCTTTGTATCGTTGTTTATCAAATTGTTCTCTTGACTGAGTTTTCCAAGTTGCTATATTTTGTATTCCTTCATTGTCATCAATTATCAATAAAAGGTCATTTTCTAATTTTTCTTGTTCTTCTTTTAAATCTTTAATCTTTGTTTTTACAGCTGTTAAGTTATTGTATATTTCTATTGCTTCTGTGGTAGGTTCAAGAACTGTATCTTTATTTTGTATAGTTTTTAATTCTTCAATTTTATTTAGTTTTTCTTGTGATTTTTCAAATGCTAATAAGGCATTCTCAATTCTATCTTCAATTTGAGATAAAGGGATAAAGAAGAATTCACCGTTTTCTGCTCTATCATCTTTAAAATATTTATGTAAAAAAACTTCTAGTTTTGAATGAGCTTCATGTTCAATTAGTTTAAAAATTTCCAGAGGGTAGGCACTACCTGTTGAAATAGCTTTTAATCTTTTTTCTGGGTCACCTGTTGTCTTTCCAATTTTAAATAACTCTTTATTTCCAACTTTAAAAAAATATACTGTACTCAACTTGATTTCCTTTATATGTAACTTCGTAACCTAACTATTTATTCAACGAACATTATAGCAAACTATAGACTTATATATCACAGATCAACGAACACTATTATTGTATGTTTAATCATGAAAATATGTCAATTTGTCATATTTTTACATCTTATTTGAAAAATTTGATAGTATTTTTAAAAATAAGATGTATCTTTAATACTTTTAAGTCCATTATTTGAACGATAGTGTTTGTTGATTTGTCAAAAAAAGTGTTAGTTTTATATATGTATGTTAAAAAAGGAGTTTTGTTATGGGTGTAAAAAAGAAATTATTTGATATTGTTAGAGACAAAGTGCGTTTTAAATATTAAGGGTGTGGAACTTTTAACTTAGAGTTTAAAGACCATCCTATAATAAGCATTATCCATACAACTGATGATGCTGGTATAAACTCAAAAGTTGCTATAAGATAAACTATCCATAATAAGATAGCACCAAGTGGTGTTGGAACTCCTATAAAATATTTATCAACTTCTCCAGCATCAGCATTAATGTTGAACTCAATTAATCGTCTTAAACCAGATATTACATAAAATATACTTGCTAGTGCAGCACCAAATAATGCAAAACCTGATAAATCTGTAGCATAAATAGCTTGAAAAACTAAAAATACAGGGACAAGAACAAAAGATAAAAAGTCAGCAAAACTATCCAGTTGGACACCAAACTCATTTGATAAGTTGTATTTTCTAGCAATTTTACCATCAAATATATCTGCAGCTCCACCAAGCCAAGCTAAGATAATAGCTAATACAAAATTGTTTTGACTTATAAAGTAAGTTGCCATTAGTCCTGCTGTAATGTTTGTAAAAGTTATAAGGTTAGCAAGATTAAAGTGTGATGCTGAGTTATAAAGAAATTTCATATAGTTCCTAGTTTAAATAATATTTATGTAATTATAGCAAAAAATAAAATAACTTTTTTAAATACTTGATATTTGTTATCAATATTAAGTATATTCTAAGTTGATAGTGAATATCATTATGCTAATAATTTAATTAGGGAATATCGTGATAAAAATAATAAAGTTGAGTTTAGTAGCTGTATTAACAACAAGTGTAGTGTTTGCAGATGGGAATGTTGGTGCTAAAGATACAGTAAGAGAGAAAATTACAAATGTTGGTTCACCTGAGATTATACATGGTGATGAAGCTAGTAACTTTGATGAGTTATTTACAAAAGGTAAAGTGAGTGGTCAGTTAGAAGTTATGTACTCTGGATTTGATGAGGGTAGTTCTAACAATCCTACTGGTGCAGATCCATACTCAACTGCAATTGGTGGTCAACTAAAGTTTGATACTGGTCATTGGAATGGTTTTGGAGCTGGTGTTAAGTTTACAACTGTTCATGAGATAAAACCTATCTCTGGTGATAATGATAAAGGTAAAAGGGATGTGCAAACTGTATCTGCGGATGGAGCCTACACAGAGCTATCACAAGCATATTTAGAGTATATTAATAAAGGTTTTACTATTCGTGGTGGTCGTCAACTAATCGATACACCTCTAGCAGATAGTGATGATATTAGAATTGTAAACAATACATTTGAAGCATATACTGCAATGTATAAGGTAGATGATATCACTTTGATGGCTGGTTATTTAGATAGATGGCAGGGTAGCGATGCTGGTCTTGATAATGATGAAGCATGGATAGACACTGGTGCTGATGATGGTACTTACTTCGCTGGAGCTGATTATAGTGGAAAACTTTTTCATTTATCTGTTTGGTATTATGATATCGCTGGTGAGGTTGGTGATCAAACAGGAAACAAATCTGTTTATATCGATGCTACACTTCATGCTCTTAAAGGTGATGATTTAACTCTTGATATTAGTACTCAGTATTTAAACCAAAGAGAAGAGGATAGCTCAGATATTGAGGCTGATTTATACGGTGTAGTGTTTGAAGTTGGTATCTCTGACTTGAGTTTTATGGCTGCTTATAACAAAAGAAGTGCAGATAATGATAAAACAAGTTTTGCAGGTTTTGGTGGTGGTACACTATTTACAAATATGGATAATATGATTACTGATACTATTATTGGTGGAGATGTAGATGTATATGTACTTGGTACTTCTTATGAGATTGGTGATGTAACTATGGGTTATGCGTACAGTAGATTTAAGAGTGATGTCATAAACACAGGTATTTTTGCTAGAACAAAAGAGGATATTGTTGAACATAATATTGGTGCAGAATATGCAGCTAGTGAAAACTTAACATTTTTTGCAATAGTAACTATTGATGATGATAAAGAAAATACTGGTTCAAGTGCGATAAATAATAGTGGAGATTATACTCATGTTAGAATCTCAGCATCATATAATTTCTAATATAAAACCAATTAAGATTTAATGTGATATCAGTTATCATTACGATAATAAAAAAATGAGAGAAAAATGAAAAAATTAAGTGATTGTCAAAAAGCTTGTAAAGTAAAAGTGGTAAAACTTAGTGGAGATTCTGAACTTAGACAGAGATTTATATCTTTTGGAATTATGAAAGAAGCTACACTAGAGATACTTGAACATGCTCCAGGAAAAAGTACTATAGAGGTAAAGGTTGGTAAGATGCGTATAGCTCTTCGTGCCAAAGAAGCAGAACTTATAGAGGTAGAAAAAATATGAATGAGATTGAATCAAAAACTTGTCCGGTAATAGCAAATCATATTAAGATTGCTCTTGTTGGTCAGCCAAATGTTGGTAAGAGTATGCTTATAAACTCTGTTAGTAATGCTCATCTACATGTAGGGAACTTCTCTGGTGTAACAGTTGATAAAACTGAAGTTTTATTTGATTATAAAGATTATCATTTTACTGTTGTAGATTTACCAGGGACTTATGCTTTAAATGATTACTCAATTGAAGAGAGAGTAACTAGTGAGTACTTATCTGATAATGACTATGACTTAATTATAAATGTGGTAGATTCTACCAACTTAGAGAAAAATCTTCAACTAACAGCTGAGTTAATGAGTGTTGGTAAGAAAATGGTTATAGCTCTAAATATGACTGATGAGGCACAAAAAGAGGGTATTGAGGTTAATGCTACATATATGTCTCAGCTTATTGGTATCTCTTGTGTAAAAGTTTCAGCAGTTACAAAAACTGGAATCGAAGAGATGATTAACGCTATCATAAAAGAGTTTGAGACTACAAGCGTTGAGCATAAGCTAATATTTTCAGAGGCGGTTGAAGAAGAGATAGAAAAAATTGTTTCTTATTTACAAAAACATAAATACAAATCTCGTAATTCATATAGAAATATTGCTATTAATCTTTTAAAAGGAAATAAAAAGATTTATGCAAAATTACATGATGAACCATTATGGATAGAGCTTCAACCAATACTTATAGAGTCATCAAGACATATAGAACTTCATCATGATTGTGATGATGTTAAAGAGGCCTTTGCTGCTGAATATAGCGCTTTTAATCGTGGTGTTGTTGCTGAAGTTGTAAGTGAAAAAAATGCAGAACCGAAAAAAACATTAACTGAAAAAATAGATAATGTTCTAATTCATCCAATACTTGGAATACCAATATTTTTATTTTTAATGTGGGGATTATTTCAACTTACTTTTGAAATTGGTGCTATACCGATGGACTATATTGATGCATTTTTTGGATGGTTCGGTGATACAGTTGGTGCTACTATAGCAAATGATGATATTCGTTCACTTATTGTTGATGGTATTATTGGTGGTGTTGGTGCTGTTGTTTTATTTACACCAAATATTATTATACTATTTATAGGTATTGCACTTTTAGAGAGTACAGGTTATATGTCACGTGTGGCTTTTTTACTAGATGGCTTTTTTCATAAGTTTGGTTTACATGGGCAGAGTTTTATCCCCCTTGTAACTGGTTTTGGGTGTTCTATTCCTGCTTATATGTCGGCTAGAATTCTTAAAAATGACCGTGATAGATTACTAACTTTATTTATAATTGGTTTTATGTCTTGTGGTGCAAGATTGCCAGTATATGTACTTTTTGTTGGTGCATTTTTCTCTCCAGAGATGGCAGGAAATATTCTTTTTATTATCTATATATCTGGAGCAATGCTAGGATTAATCGCGGCTAAAGTATTAAAATTGACTGCTTTTAAAGGTGTAGATGAGCCATTTGTTATGGAGATGCCAAAGTATAGACTTCCATCATTTAAACTAGTTTGGCATACAGTCCTTACTAAAACTATGATGTATCTTAAAAAAGCTGGTACCTTTATCGCTGGTGCATCTATGTTGATTTGGTTTTTAAGTAATTATCCTCACAATACGGTTTTAGAAGAGGAATATGCAACTAAAATAGAAAAAGCTCTACATGTAGAGGATAAAGCTGCGTTGCAAAATAAACTTGATGAAACATTGTTAGAACAAAGTTACTTAGGTAGTATTGGTAAATTTTCAGAACCAATTTTTGCACCACTTGGATTTGACTGGAAGATGAGCGTAGCCCTTCAAGCTGGACTTGCTGCTAAAGAGGTAGTTGTTTCAACTCTTGGAGTTTTATATTCTCTTGGAGCAGATGTGGATGAGGGAAACAACTCTTTAATCTCTGCTATAAGTAAAAATATACCATTTCCTTCAGCAGTAGCTTTTATAGTTGTTATTATGATCTACTTACCATGTTTAGCAGCCTCGGTTGTATTTACTCGTGAAGCTGGTGGAATAAAGTATTTCTTTTACTTATTAGGTTTTACTTCTGTTATTGCTTATGTTTTAGCATTTGTTGCTTATAATTTGGCAGTAGCATTAACTTAAGTATTAACTAGTTATTAGTTTGGATTTGATAGAATAGATTTATGAAAAAAATATTAATGATTGAAGACGACTTAGAACTAGCGGAGATATTAACAGAGTATCTTGAGCAGTTTGAGTTTGAGGTTATCACTGAAGATGACCCTTTTAAAGCGGTAAGTATATTAAAATTAGAGCCTTTTGATTTGGTTATCTTAGACTTAACACTTCCTGGTATGGATGGTTTAGAAGTTTGTGAAGCTATTCGTGAGCGTCAAGATATCCCTATAATTATCTCATCTGCAAGAAGTGATGTTACAGATAAGATAAAAGCTCTTGAACTTGGTGCTGATGATTACCTACCAAAGCCATATGATCCTCGTGAGCTTGAAGCTAGAATTCACTCTGTTCTTCGTCGTTACGAAGCAAAGTCTCAGGAAAAAGCTGAAAATAAATCAGACTTTAAATGTGATGTATCATCTATGATGATAAGTTACAAAAGTAGAAATATTGACCTTACAAATGCAGAGTTTGGCATACTTGCTTATATGATTGCAAAACAGGGTTTAGTAGTAAGCCGTGAAGATTTGATTCATAATGTAAATGCAATTAATGAAGATAGCTCAAACAAAAGTATAGATGTAATGGTAGGGAGAATTAGAAACAAACTAGGAGATAAATCTCTTATAGAATCAGTGCGTGGTGTAGGCTACAAATTATTAAAATAACAATACAATGAAAAAAAATGCTGTTTTAATAACTGTACTTTTTGCACTAACTGTAACTTTAGTTAGTGTTAGTGCAGTTTTTTGGGAGTTTTACAAACTAAATAAACAGCGTTATATAAGCCATATATTCGCAAAACATCTAATAATTACACAAATTTATCGTCAACATAATGAACAATTTACTTCTAAGGTTATGCTTGAAGCAAATCTTGCAGTTTATAATTTAGTACTTGAAACAGATGAATCAAGACAAGAAACCGTTATTAAAAATGCAAAAGTTTTAAAAACAAAAGACTTTAAACATGTAGATGCCTCTGTTAAAATTACTCCAAAAGGTTTTAAAGCTCAAAAGCTAATAACAGACTTAACCGTCCAAATGCTTCAATTTAATAATAAAATATACTTTTACTTTACATCACCAATAAGACAAATAATGATTTTAGATGAGCAGTTAAAACCTTATAAATATTACTCATTAGCTTATTCTTACTTAACAATTATTCTTATCATTACTATTTCATTTGTTCTTATATTAGTAAGGTTGCGACCACTTATCCGCCTAAGAAAAAAGATTGCTAGATATGGTGATGGAGATATGAATATATCTTTTGCTACAAGTGGAAATGATGAAATAGCCCTTGTCTCAAATGAGTTAGAGTCTACAAGAATGAAGATTAACAATATTTTAGAATCTCGTACACTGTTTTTGAGAAATATTATGCATGAATTAAAAACTCCTATTGCCAAAGGGACTATTGCTACTCAAATGCTAGATTCTCAAAAGCAAAGAGATAGATTTACCTCTATTTTTGGTAGACTCGAAGCACTTGTGGTAGAGTTTGCCCTTATTGAGGAGGTGACAAGTCTTGATGATAAAAGTGAATTTTCAGAGTATAGAGTGATTGATATTATTGATGGTGCAATAGATATGGCGATGATTGATAACACTAGTATATGTATAGAGGTTGATAGTTCTTATAAGATAGAAGCTAACTATAGACTCTACATAACTGCCATAAAAAATATGATAGATAATGGTATAAAATACTCAACAGATTCAAAAGTAAAAATCTGGCTAAATGATGCTAATGAGCTTTGTTTTGATAGCTTAGGGGAGTGTATAGCTCATCCTCTTCAGTATTATATTGAACCATTTACAAAAGAAAATCCATCTAAAAATAGTTTTGGTTTGGGTTTGTATCTTGTTGATTCTATACTAAAAGCACACAATCAAGTTTTAGCTCATGAGTATGATAATGGAGTAAATCGTTTTATATTTGCATAAGCTTTAAACTGTAATATATAGTTATGGATAAAAATATAAAACTTATTTTAGCTATATTTTTTGCAGTCTCTTTTTTTATTTTTGGATGGTTGAGTCACACTGCTTATAAACCTGTTAACCGTATAGAACCACCATCTGTGTTTGATAAAATAAAAAAAGAAAAAGTTTTAAATGTAGTACTTTTAAACTCCCCATCAACTTATTATATTGGTTCAGATGGACCAAAGGGTTTTGAGTATGATTTGCTTAAATCATATGCAGATTCTCGTAATTTAGAGTTAAATATAACTACAGCAAACACAACAAAAGAAGCTATAGAATTAAGTAAAAATTCAAATATACATATAACTTCAGCATCTTTAGCAAAAACCAAAACTAGAGCAAAAATGTTTAATTTTGGGCCAGCATATTTTGAAGTTCAAGAACAAGTAATATGTTCAAGAAAGATGCTTTGGGATGGTGTATTTCCAAAAGATGTAGAAGATTTGGCTGGACTAAAAATCATAGTAGGGGATGGTACAAGTTATAGAGATACCATAACTAAACTACAAGAAGATGGTTTTGATATAAATGCTACTTACACTTCTGAGTACTCAACGGAGGAACTTATAGAAAAAGTGGCTTCAAATGAGATAGATTGTACTATTGCTGATTCAAATATTTATGCCCTAAATCGTCGCTATTTTCCAAATGTAGCTTTAGCATTTTCTGTAAGTAATCGTGAACAACTTGCTTGGGTTTTAACACCAAATTCAAAAGAGTTAGAAGCAGATATGTACTCATGGTTAAATGAATATAATCAATCAGGTAAGATGGCAAGACTAAAAGATCATTACTATAGTTTTGTACACTTTTTTAACTATTACAATACCAAGATGTTTTATAAGCGTATGAAAACTAGACTACCAAAATATCAAAAATATTTTAAAGAGTTTGGGCGAAAATACCATATTCCTTGTTCTGTTTTAGCTGCACAATCTTACCAAGAATCACACTGGAATCCAAAGGCTAAAAGTTTTACAGGAGTACGTGGTTTGATGATGCTAACTCGCTCTACTGCAAAAGTACTTGGTGTAAAAAACAGACTAGATCCAAAGCAGAGCATAAAAGGTGGAGCAAGACATTTAAATCAAATGAGAAAGTATGTTGATAAAAATGTTGTTGGTGAGGATAGAATGAAGTTTGCACTTGCAGCTTACAACATAGGTCTTGGTCATGTTGTTGATGCTCAAAAACTTGCTAAAAAGATGGGCTTAAATCAATATGTTTGGAATGATTTAAAAATAGCATTGCCACTTTTATCACAAAAAAAGTATTATAAAACTTTAAAACATGGATACGCTCGTGGTAGTGAGCCAGTTAAGTATGTTGACTCTATTTATGATTATAGAAACATCTTAGAAAATACAAGTGAAGATTTGTATCCAAATAAATAAAGAGTTAAGAGATAATATTATAAAATCTTTTATGACTAAATTTTTTTTATCTCTTTTTTTATTTTTATCAGATTTACTATTAGCTCAAGAAACACCACGCGCTACAATAAAATCAAATGGAACAATTCGTTACTTTGAAGGTATAAAAACTGCTCAAAATTTTGGAGATATGTTTTTAGAATCAAATATATATGGAAGAGTTAGAAACAATAACTTTTATTTTGATTGGGACCATGAAAGCGATGCAAAGTCAGATGAGTTTGTAGCAGCTGTTGGTGCTTCAATAATTATGCAAAGTGCCAAGTATAATGATTTTGATTTTCTAGCAGCTTTTTATGGTTCGTTTTCTGATTTTGATTCTAGCGATAGCTTGAGCCATTTTAAATCTTCTAAAGATACATTTTCAAGATATAACTATGCCAAAGATGGCGACAGATATATGGCTGTAGTTGGTCAAGCAAATATTAACTATACAGGATTTAAAGATACTAGTATTAGAGTTGGTCGTCAACTTGTAGAGACTTTTTATACAAAATCAAATGATACAAAAATGATTCCAAATGTTTTTGATGGTGGAGTTATAACAACTAATCTTATACCAGATACTCAACTTCAACTAGCTTATTTAGCAAGGGGTAAAAATCGTGATCATACAATAAATCATTCAGTTTTAATGTATGATGATAGGGATAGTTCAAGTTTTACAAACTGGAATGGTAATGATGATTCAGCTATGCACAAAGGTATATCTTATACTAGGTTAAAAGCTGCTGGTAAGCCAACTGATTCACCATTATTAATATTAGACTTTAAAAACAGTTCAATACAAAATCTAAAAATAGATACTTCATTTTATAATGTACCTGAACTGCTTTCTCAAGGGATGTTAGAGGCAAATTATCAGTTTAATTTTGATGGTTTTTCTATAAGCCCTGGTGTTAGATATGTAAGACAGTTTGATGATGGTGCTGGATCATTTGCATCTGCTTCTTTATCTGGGAATGCAATTGCAAACGATGAAGGGTATAAGACACCAAACTCCTTAAATGCACAGATGATAGCTGCAAGGATAGTTGCAAGAGTATCTGATTATAAAATCAATTTAGGATATACAAATATTTTAGATGAAGCAGATTTGGTAAATCCATGGCGTGGTTTCCCAACATCAGGATATACCCGTTCTATGGGTATTTATAATTGGCGAGCAAATACAAAAAGTTATCGTATAGAGCTAGTTAGAAATCCAAATAAAGATGATGTTTATAGAAGTCTATTTATACAAGCTTCAGTACTATATGTAGATTCAGATGAGAAGAAAATGATTTTATCATCTGCTAAAAAAAGCGATTATTTGTATTATTATATAGGGTTTGTTCAAAATATTCCAAGTCTACCAGAGTTACAGTGGCGACTTAGATTGGGATATGCGGAATTTAAAGACTCACCAGGTAGTGAGCTTAATTATTTAGATTCAAGGTTTGAATTAAACTATATGTTTTAAAAGAGAGTCTAAAAATTTAGACCCTCTTTACCATCAGCTAAGTCGCTTAGAAATGTTTCCATATCATACTTAGTTCTGTATTCTGGAGTCATTATATGAATAAGTATATCACCTAAATCAGCAACAATCCAATCACCACTTACATCAATATTGTTAAAAGTTTCTTCTGGTTTTAACTCATCTTTTAAGTGATTAAGTAGTGCCTCTGTGTGTCTTGTGCTTAATGAAGATGCGATGATTGCATAATCAACGAAGTAGTTTTTCTCTCTTAGGTCAAAAACTTCTATATTTTCTGCTTTATTCTTATCTAGTACACTTGTTATTTTTTCTATTCTGTTTTGCATTTAAGCTGATTCCTTATTTCGGTTGAAGATATGTTTTTCTCTACATGTAGAGCTATATATTCTTCAGGTATTTGTATATTATCTCTTGTAGCAACTATAAAAGTTACTAAGTTTTTTAGCTCTTTATAGTTTTGCCATTTATGTAATGTTGCTAAATTATCAGCACCAATAACAAGATAAATTTTCTCATATGTTTTTAAAAAATGTTTCACACTTTGTATAGATGCTATTTTTATCTTTTGCTTAATTTCATAGTCTGAAATAAGTACATTTTTACACTTTTTATACTCTACATGTAGAGCGTTAAACCTTTGCTCAGCTGATGCATGAGACTTAGATTTAAAAGGGTTTAAAAATGTAGGCAATACAATAATTTTATCAATATCCATGAAACCATCAAGCGCTTTTATAATCGCTCTATGACCATCATGAAGTGGATCAAAAGAACCACCAAAAAGTGCAATTGTTTTCATAATTAAAGCGAATTATAGCTAATTTTAGATAAAATAATCCAATTAAATTTTTAAAAACTACTTAGGATATTTTATGGCGTTAAAAATAGCAATTAATGGATTTGGAAGAATAGGGCGTTGTGTAGCAAGAATAGCTGCAAGCAGAGATGATGTAGAGATTGTAGCTATTAACGATATGGCTAGCATGGATATGATGTTATATCTTCTAAAAAATGATTCTGTTCATGGAACTTTTAATTCAAATATTGAACAGATTGATGATGAAAACATTAATATTAATGGTCATAAAATCAGAGTATTCTCTGATCGTGATCCTAAAAACCTTAAGTTCGCTGATTGTGGTGCTGATATGGTCTTAGAGTGTACTGGTGTATTTCTTACTCAAGAATCTGCGCAAGTTCACATAGATAATGGTATCTCTAAAGTTCTTTTTTCAGCTCCTTCAAAAGATACCAATACTGATACTTTTGTTATGGGTGTAAATGAAGAGTTATACGCAGGACAAAAAATAGTTTCTAACGCTTCATGCACGACAAACTGTCTAGGTCCTGTTGCTAAAGTGTTAGATGATGCTTTTGGGATTGAAAAAGGTCTTATGACAACTATCCATTCATATACAAATGATCAAAATATTTTAGATGTTAAACACTCAAAAGATAGACGTCGCGCACGTGCTGGAGCTATCAATATGATTCCTACAACTACTGGTGCAGCAAAAGCGATTAGCCTTGTTATGCCACAACTAAAAGGTAAACTTCATGGTCAATCTGTTCGTGTTCCAACACCAGATGTATCTATGGTTGATTTAAATGTTGTTGTATCCAAGCAAACTACTAAAGAGGAAGTTACTCGTGTTTTTAATGAAGCAGCGGATGGAAGACTAAAAGGTCTTTTACTTATGGATAAAGAGATGAGAGTTTCTCAAGATTTCGTAGGTTGTGAGTACAGTTCAATCGTCGCTGAAGATTTAACTCAAGTTATCGGGGGAGATATGATTAAAATTATGGCTTGGTACGATAACGAGTGGGGTTACTCAATGCGTTTAGTAGACATGGCTCTACACATCTCTAAATAAGGTTTAACTTGGAATTACTACACTTAAAAAATCTAGATTTAA
>Ga0256842_1002674_pt1 | contig 12497 bp, 9 predicted proteins | sample 4559240metaG_FD_185973 | JGI IMG/M metagenome (GOLD analysis project Ga0256842, IMG submission 185973) | Hydrothermal vent microbial communities from Guaymas Basin, Mexico - 4559-240 | ecosystem: Environmental > Aquatic > Marine > Hydrothermal vents | place: Mexico: Guaymas Basin | collected...
ACTGTAAAAATACCTATACAAGACTTTATAACACCACTATCTGGTAACATAGAATCATCTTTATTCTCTTTTATCCAAGGTGGAGATGAAAAAGTAGCTTTAGAACATATGTCTGTTGAAGATAAATACAATATAGCAAATGATGTTATAGAAGATACAAATAATACAAATAATATTTTCAATAGTACTATTACACTAAAAGACATAACAGGAAGTGATATAACAAAAAATCCAGATGTCATCTACAATGTAGGAACAGATATAGATCAATTTAATCTTGATAGTGAATATGACTCAGATGGAAATTGTATAAATGGAGATGGTAGACCTTGTTATCTTTCAAATAGACAAAATGCAACAGAAGTTGCAATTACTGTTAAACAAGAAGGAACTACCAGCGAACAAGCTTTTGCACAAATGATGTCTATGTCAACTCAAATATTTGCACCTGATTTTATAGACTCTTATAAAGAGTGTTTTAAGCTAAAAGAACCTTTAAATCCTAGGGCTGGATGGGTATCTTGTGATGAAGATTTACCACTTCTTAGAAGAGGTGACATAATGAAATATAGAATAACTGCTATAAACACAGGTGATGATTACGCCAAAGATGTATACATAGTTGATGAGTTACCAATAGAAGTAAATTATGAAGATAATAGCTCACTAGTTACATATATAACTGAGTTTAACGACCCAGATGCAAACCAAACATGTTCTAGTCCTAACTACAACTATGATGAAAATATTAGAACTTCTTGTAGTGATTGGCTAAAAGATCAAGTTGATGGAAATATTACTTCACCATATGTTATACCAAGTGACATGATTGATAATAGCTATAATGGTTTAGAAGTTAGTGGAGATAAGAAAATATTAAAATTCACTTTCCCTACATTTCCTAAAAATCACTCGGCTTGGATAGAGTTTAATACAACTGTAAATGGACTTGCAGGACTAGGAAATACTATTCAAAACAAAATATCAATAACATTTACAAATCCAACACTAGATGACTTTGGTTATATAGATAGTGAAGCTACTCAAGTTTCACTACCAGTAGTATCTAGCCCAATCAACTTTAAATGGGAGAATATCCATATTTTAGTAAAAGATAAAGGTAGAGATACAGTAGGAGCAAAAGTAGTAAATGAACCTTTTGATTTAAATGTAACTCTTAGTGGTATTAGTGATTTAGATACTGATGAAAATACGACTATAAGATTAAATGCATTGAATATTATAGACCAATACAATGGTTTAACAAAAGATATATATGCAACCATAAATGATGCAAATACTTCTTTAGGTGATATTAATTCTATCCATTGGTTTACTACAGCTACAAAATATGACCGTGCCTCTAAAGAATTAGGCTTTGATATGAATATATCTGTACATGATGGAAACTATACAGCATCTAGAAGGTATCCTCAAGATTTTGATGCTAGCTTACCATATGCAGGTGATGTTTTCACAACAAGACCTGCATCTTTTGCAATCGCTCTATCAGGAGGTACAACTTCAGGAGCATATAATATACTCAATGCAGGAGAATCAAACATATCTATAAATGTAACAGCACCAGATATAAACAATGCAACATCATTGAACTATAACGCAAGTTTATCACAAGGAGCAGGACTTAGTATAGACCTAGACAATAATTTTTCAACAAATCCTGCATGTATCAATCAAAATGATTTAAATATAACAGATGCAAACTTTATTAATGGTATAACAAACGTTTCAAATATCAAATATAATGAAGTAGGTGTTATAAAACTTTTACTTAAAGATAGTAATTGGACAGCTAGAGATTCTATGGTAGGTGACTGTAATACAACCTCTACAGGAGACAACAATAGTAGTGATGCAGATGGATTGATAAGCTGTAGTGTCGATGGTAACTCAACATCTGTTGTTTATAAACCAGATCACTTTTCTTTTGTAGGAACTACTGTAACAGATCATAACAACTTTACTTATATGGTTGAAAACCCTATAGTGGACCCTATATTTGCAACCATAACTACAACTATTGAGTCTAGAAATGCCGATGATAATAAAACAAACTTCTTTTCAGATACATGTTTTGCAAATGATGTAAATATATCAATACTATATAATAGTACAAGTAAAGATTTAAGTACACTTAAAATAAGTAGTGCAAATGAAAATAACTTATCTATTATTAGTACAGATACAAATATAAATACATCAGACAATTTATCATCAATAGCTTTTAATAATGATTTCTTATCTGGTGGTTCTAATATAACTATAAGGGTTGCAATAGATAGAAATCAAACACAACCTCAACAACCAGTTTTATTAGATCCTCAAGATATAAATGGCTCAATAAATAACTATCTTGGAATTACCAATGCTGATGTATCTAGTGCAAATGGAACTGATATAGCTACAACAAATAACTTACACTTTTATTATGGTAGAGTTCATGCTCCAGATTACCGTTTTGCGGGAGATACAGGAAATGCAAAGATATATTATGAAGTCTATTGTAATGACTGTAACAATAGTCAATATAACATAAGTGGTAATGAAAGTTTAGATAGTATAAATTGGTATATAAATACTCTTCATTCTCAAGTCATAGATGGAAATGTATCACTGTATAAATCACTTGATAGTGTAACATTTAATGCCACTCATGATATAACTACCAAATCCACAAATGTTGTAAATGGTGTAGAAACCATACAAGTAACAGCACCGTCTCTTCCATATAAAGACAAAATAGAGATGAATTCAACATCTTGGACAACTTTTAACCCTAACTCATTTTTATTAGAATTTCAAGATGAACAAAAAGATTGGGCAGGTCAGGGAGAGCTAGGACATATCATCGATACAAATGTATCTAAAAGATCAAATAGAAGGTTAGAATGGTAATGAAAAAAGCGGCTTCTCTAATAGAGCTTGTAATTGCAATAGTTATTATGGGAATAGCCGTTATGACTCTGCCTATGATGCTAGCTCAAACTCAAAAAAACAATGAATTTACCCTTCAACAAGAAGTACTCTTAGCAGCTAGAACAAAAATAGGAGATATATTAACTTACAGATGGGATAAAAACTCATTAGTTGATGATAGAATAGTTGTTTTACAAGTTACAAATGGGGATACTGAATTAGACCCAAATAATAACAACAGAAGAGTAGGACATATCTTTGGAAATAAAAGAAGAAAATTCTCTTTTGAAAATAATGCTTCTACGGTATTTGGGGATGCAAACATAACAGATATAGATGATTTTAATGGAGTATCTTCTGGATTGACTCTTGTAAAAGCAAATTTAGATTATCGTTTTACTGATATAAATATGACAACAACAGTACAGTATGTATCTGATAACACTAACTATAGTGACCAAAATATAAGTTATACATTTCCCACAACTCCAATAGGTGCTGGTTCAACTAATATAAAAATGATAACATTAGAAACTGTAGCTTCTGGGGTCACCTTTACACTAAGAGCTTACTCAGCAAATATTGGAGAAAGTGAATTTTTGAGGAGAGATTACTAATGTTTAAAAGAGCTGCATTTACAATGATTGAACTAGTAATGGTTATAGTAGTTATGGGAATTGTAGCCTCAATTGGCTCTGATATCATAGTAAATTTATATGAAAATTATATAAAAACAAGAGCTATTAACAGACTTCAAACTCAAAGTGAATTAGTTTTAAACCAAATTGCAAAAAGATTAGAATCAAGAGTAAAAGATAGTGTTATAGCAAGACAATCTGGATCTGCAAACTTTTTAAATTATGTAACACTTACTGATGCAAATGATTCTTATCAAATCCTAGAGTGGATTGGTAAAGATACAGAAAGTTTTAACGGTATAAAAAATCCTGGTTGGAGTGGTTTTATAGACTTAGATAATCCACAATCCACAAACCCAAATCTTAAAACAATAGGAAGTGAGCTCAATACAACTAACGCTATTATAAAAGCTTTATCAAATAATCAAGTTTCTCTTTTACAAGGTGATGGACTACAAAAACCAGCAATTATTTTTAAAGGAAACTCTATATTTAATCTTGATGACTTTGGATGGAATGGGGTTGATGGAAACTATACACATAAAGTATCTTATACAGCAGGTTCTAATGATATTCTTAATTTTGAAGAAGCCAATAAACCCACTGAAATTTTTGAACAGTACGATTTAGCTTGGAGTGCATACGCTATAGTTCCAGAAGGAAATCAAAATGATTTTAATCTTACTCTCCACTACAATTACCAACCTTGGGAAAATGAAAGATATGACCAAAATACTACTTCTAAATCTGTTTTAATAGAGCATGCTAGTACATTTAAATTTACTAAAATTGGTGATACTATAAGATTAAAATTATGTATACATGATAATAACCAAAGTGGAAATTATGATTTTGCATTTTGTAAAGAAAAGGTGGTTTACTAATGAGAAAAGGATTTTCTTTACTAACAGCAATCCTATTTTTGGTATTAGTAGCTACTATATCAGTTTTAGCATTAAGTTTATCTACACAATCTGCAAAACAAACTACTGATATATTTTTAAAAACTCAAGCAGAAGTACTAGCTAAAAGCTCTACTGAGTATGCTTTATTAGCTATCAGTGGGCATGATTATAGTGTAGATTGCCTAGAAAATATCAATGCAACATATAATAATATGTTTGATATAAATATATCTATTCAATACATAGGCAATGGTTTACCTATTGGATGTCCACAACTTGGAGGTAACATAATTACAAGTGATTCAAATAGAACAGTTATTATTGATACTATAGTAAGTTCACAAGCATCCATAACTACTGAACCTATAAGGATACATAGAAGAACTATACAAAAACCATAATTAAACTTAAATAACAGATTATTATAGCATAACAATAACAATAAATGGTATTTTTTATTTTTATGTTACTTAGCCTTTTTATTTAAGCTTCATTTCGTTATACTTTCTCTATAAACCCCTATGTTTAGGGATACAAAGGAGACAAGATGAATTTAAGTATCGTAGGAAAGCAGTTAGAATTAACTGACGCAATCAAAGCTCATGTAGAGAGTGGCAAAGATTCATTAACTAAGTATAATTTAGACATAATTTCAACTAGAGTTGTGCTTTCAGCAGATGAAAAAAATGGTAAAAAAGGCTTTAGTGCAGAATTTGCTATAAATCTTGCTCATATGAACACTGTAGTAATCAAACAAAAAGATAAAGATCTTTATGCTGCGATAGATTTAGCAATAGAAAGAGCCAAAAAAGTTCTTAGACGTCATCATGATAAAATTACAAATTATAAAGTAAAAGAGGAACTAGAAGTAGAAACTGAAGCTTTTGATGATGCTGATGAGATTATTCCAACGAGATTAGATAGTTATAAACCTATTGAAATTGAAGAAGCATTAAATGAACTCAAAGAGAGTGGAAAACAGTTCTTTGTTTTTATGGATATGGATGATAAAATGCGTATTATATACAAGAGAGCCGATAGCAAATACGGCCTTTACTAATATCTACAGGGGAGCTACTAAAGCTTCCCTAACCTCTTCTTAGCCTCAACTAAAATATCCTCTTCCATATCATAAAACTCGAACTTTTGACCACTTTGTCTAAGGCCACCTAAAACATCTCCACCTTTTCTATACTTCAAATCAAGCTCTGCTATATCAAAACCACTATTTGTTTTTGAAAATTCACTCAATCTATCTGATTTATTTTGATTTGTATATAAAAAGCAATACCCTTTTAGTCCTGTTCTGCTCACTCTTCCTCTTAACTGATGTAAAGTTGCAAGACCTAGTCTTTCTGCCCCTACAATAATGATAGTAGATAACTTTGGTAGTGAAATTCCTACTTCTACTAATGTTGTAGCGATAAGTATACTTCCTTTATCTCTAAAATTTTCCAAAACTTCTTCTTTGTTTTTATCAGCACCAAAAGTTACATATACATCTTTATAATTTTTTTCCCAATATCCTCTTGCCTCTTCGATAGAACTATACTCTATCGTCTCACTCTCTTCTACTAAAGGATATATTACTATAACTTGTCTGCCCTCTTCTACTTCACTTTTTATATGCTCTGTTAAATTTTTAAAATCTACTTTTCTTATGATTTTTGTATCAATATCTTTTTTAAAAGGTGTCTGCTTAATAAAAGAAAAATCTACCAAAGAAGACTGGATCATGCTCATAGTTCGAGGAATTGGAGTAGCTGAAAACTGTAAAAAATGAGGATGTTTATCCTCTTTTATAGATAGTTGATTTATGAGTTCTCTCTGCTTTGTTCCAAATCTATGTTGCTCATCTACCATAACCAAATCAAACTCAGGCAGTTTTCTATACAGTAAAGCATGAGTACCTATTATAAAATCATATTGGTTCAAATCATCTTTTTTTGAAGTTGCACTTATTACCAAAGCACTCTTTACATGTAGAGGTAAAAACTTCTTAGCTTCTTCAAAAAGCTGATTTGCAAGTATAGTTGTAGGTGCCATCAAAACAGCCCTTTTGGGAAAACACATTATAACTGATGCCAAAATAACTATAGTCTTTCCACTTCCAACATCTCCCATCACAATTCTTCTTGCAGATTTATGGGAGTTAAAATCTTTTTTTATATCTTTTATTGCAGATTTTTGGTCTTCTGTAAGTTCAAATGGCAATGCTTTCACAAAGTCACTTTCATCTGAACTCAATCTATTTTTAGATTCAAAATCTATCTTTTTTTTGTTTAATGTTCTTATATAATTATATATTTCAATAAACTTCATAACACGTAAAGATTTTTCATCTATAGATTTACTTTTATGAAGTTGCATCACTATATCTACTTCTTCATCACTAAGCCCTTCTTCTTTTAAAGACTTATTTGTAAGATACTGATTTACTAAAGCTATCATCGTTCTATTTTGTAAAACTGTTTTATACTTAGGGACTATTGTATTTATTTGTGTTACTATCATAGGTTGAATGATAGAGAGTTTTCCAACTTGCCACTCTATTTTCCCTCTTATATATAAACTCTCTCCTACTTTAAAAAGTCCTCGATGATAAGCTCTAGGATTAAAAATAACTCCACCTATCTCTTCATCCCAAGTTTCACAAAAAAATCTCAAACTTAAAACTCTTGATAAGTTAGAGCGAATAACCTTTACTTGTATGGTATTTATCTCATTTAATATAGGTGTTTTATTTATGTAGGTATTTTCAAAAGATTTTGGGATAAGTAGTGCTAAATCAAGTAGATTACTTACCCCTAGACGTTTTAGTTTATCACTATTTTTTTGCATCAGTTACAATAGAAAAACTTAGATTGTTTATCTCATCGTGTTGTTTTATAAATGCATTTAAATCTTCTAATTTAAGTGCTTCAATTTTTTCTAACTCAGCTTTAGAGTGCCCCAACTCAAACCCACGATAGTACTCAGTAAATGCACTACTTAATCTTTGTGAAAGAGTTTCATTTCTCAATGGTTCACTTCCAAGAAGAAATCTCTTGGCTTGGTCAAGCTCTTCTTTTGTGACACCGCTCTCAACAAATCTTTTAATTTCTGATTTAACTAACTCTCTAGCCTCTTCTAAATTCTCATTTTTTGTTTGAAGATGTCCTGAAAAGTAAGAGTTTGAACGGTTTATACTTGTTCTTGCATAAGCACTATAAGCGAGTCCTCTTTTTACTCTTATCTCTTCCATCAAACGACTACCAAAACCACTTGCACCCAAGATAAAACTAGCTACTCTTGATTTATAAATCTCTTTACTATCACTTTGTAAGTTATATGGTGCTCCAAAATAAATATAAGCTTGTTTAGTATCTTTTACTACTACTTTTTCTTGAATTTGTTCATTTACTTTATAATGCTTTAGTTCTCTCTTAGCTCCAACTTGTACATCTTTTAAAAGCTCTTTAAGACTAGATTTTGCTTCATCTATACTAATATCGCCACCAATAACAACTATCATATTACTAAGGTCTATATGGCTCTTATAAAACTCTTCTACATCTTTAAGTTTCAAGTCTTTTATACTTTTTTCATTTCCACTAAAAGAGTGCTCTAAAGGTGTACCTTTAAATATAATCTTTTTCAGATTTAAATTTGCTATATAGTCAAAATCACTCTTTTTAGAAGAGAGTCCACCAAGAGTAAGCTGTTGAATCTTATCAAAACTACTGTCACTAAAATTTGGGTCTTCTAATAACTCTTTTAACATAGAAAGACCAAAATCAAACTGCTCTTTTAAAGAAGATAACTCAAATACAAAAGTTTCAGTTCCTGCATGAGCATTTAAACTCACAGCACGACTCTCTAACTCATCTGCAAATACAATAGCACCTTTTTGTTTTGTTCCTTCTCCAAGCATACTTGCTGCAAATCTCACAATACCATACTTATCTTTATCTTGTAGGCTTCCTGCATTAGTAATAACTAACTGCAAAGAGACTATAGGCAAAGCACTATTTTGCTCATAAACTATAGGTACTTCTACACCTTTTATATTAATCTTATCTACTACTCCACTCACTAATGCTCCTTGCAAAAATATCAAAATTGTTAAAAAATACTTCATTAAAACCTCTCTAGTATGTTATATGCTGTATCACGTTTTGCAGGATACTCATCTATGTCTTTTATAAGCTTTATCATCTCTTCTTGATTCATCTCATTTGTAACACCTGCCGCTGACACCACGTTCTCTTCCATCATCGTACTTCCCAAGTCATTTGCTCCAAATTTTAGAGCCAACTGACCTACATAGCTTCCTTGAGTTACCCAAGAAGATTGTATATTTTTAAAGTTATCAAGATACAATCTGCTAACTGCAAGAAGTCTCAAGTAGCGATTTGACGACTGTTTTTTCAAATCTGGAATCTCTTTAATCAACTCTGTAAATGAAGATTGAAAACTCCACATTATATAAGCCCTAAAACCTCCTGTTTCATCTTGCAAGTCTCTTATAAGCTCCCAATGCTCGATTATCTCTTCATCAGTTTCAACTGTACCAAACATCATAGTTGCTGTACTTTTCATACCAATTTTATGAGCTTGACGATGAACTTCTATCCAATCTTTTGAACTCAATTTTTTAGGGGCTATGATATCACGAACCCTATCACTAAGTATCTCCGCTCCAGCTCCAGGAATCGAAAACATACCTTTTGCTTGAAGCCTTTGAAGAACCTCTTTATAACTTATCTTTGAAATCTTAGCAATATAATCAATCTCAATAGCAGAAAATCCATGTATATCGATAGTAGGATAGTTTTTTGCAATCCACTCAACTAACTCTTCATACCACTCAATTTTTAGTTTTGGATGAACTCCACCTTGAAAAAGTATCTGTGTTCCGCCTATGGCTATAAGCTCTTCTATCTTGCTTCCTATATGCTCATAACTAAGCACATAAGCATCTTCTTCTTTAGCATGTCGATAAAAAGCACAAAACTTACAATCAACCCAACATACATTGGTATAGTTTATATTTCTATCAACTACAAATGTTGTTACTTTTTTAGGATGAAGCTCAAACTTTCTTTCACTAGCCATCTTCCCAAGCTCATGTAAACTTGCATTTTTTATTAGATCAAGTGCTTCTGAATTTGTCATTCTACTCATAAAATCTCTCTTTATTAATATTAATGTATTATACATAAAGAAAGTTAAACAAAAGAAAAATATTTCAAATTGAGATATAATACATTTTTATTTAAAAGGATTTATATGCTTGATTTTGAAACAATACTACTATTTATAACTGCATCTTCTCTATTGGCACTTGCCCCTGGTCCTGATAATCTATTTGTATTAACTCAATCTATGAGTAGAGGTGCTAAAGATGGGATACTTATAACCTTAGGACTATGTAGTGGACTTGTTTTTCATACAACGGCTGTTGCACTTGGTGTTGCTGCAATTTTTCAAACTTCTATTACTGCTTTTAATATACTAAAATTCATAGGTGCTGGTTATCTTCTGTATCTTGCTTATCTATCATTTAAATCAAACTCAAAAACTAAACTAAATACTAAAAAAAATAGCCTCTCTCCTTTTAAATTATACAAAAGAGGAGTGATTATGAATATAACCAATCCTAAAGTTTCTATCTTTTTTCTAGCTTTTTTACCTCAATTTACAAATCCACAAAATGGGAATGTTACTATACAAATATTTATTTTAGGAGCTCTTTTTATGCTTTGTGCTTTAGTAGTTTTTAGTTCCATTGCTCTAGTTGCTGGAAAACTAGGCAACTGGTTTAATCGCTCACCAAATGCAGAAAATATTTTAAATAAACTAGCAGGAACTGTTTTTGCAGGACTTGCAATCAAACTAGCACTAAGTGAGAGATAAATGAAAATTATTAGGTTTTTAGCAATTATACTATCATTAACTATTGGTGTGCTCGTTATAGAGTATGTTTTAAACTATCTTTTTACATAACTAACCTTATCTTAAGTGGTTATAAATTTATCATACAGTTAAGTTAAAATCTCTACATGTAAACAAAGGAGAACAGATGCGTATCGGACTTTTTATCCCATGTTTTATGAATGAACTCTATCCTGAAGCCTCGATGGCTACTTTAAAAGTTTTAGAAAACTTAGGATTAGATGTAGAATACCCAACAAATCAAACTTGCTGTGGACAACCTATGGCAAACACTGGTTGCGCTCATGAAGCAGGAGAACTGGCAAAAAGATTTTTAAAAATCTTTAAAGACTATGACTATATAGTTGCTCCAAGTGGAAGTTGTGTTGCAATGGTTAGAGAAAACTATGCACAATTTTTAGAGGGAAAAGATGGATTTGAACACTTAAGAACTCATACTTATGAGTTAGTCGAGTTTCTTCATGACATCATAAAACCTACCAATATGAATGCAAGTTTTCCTTACAAAGTTGGTATACACAACTCTTGTCATGGTCACAGAGAACTTGGTATGGCTAGCATGAGTGAAAGAAACTTACCCGCTTTCTCAAAAATAAAGAAAATACTTGAACTTGTAGATGATATAGAGTTTGTAACATTAAAACGTAATGATGAGTGCTGTGGATTTGGTGGTACATTTTGTGTGACTGAAGCTGCTATGAGTGTTGCTATGGGGATAGATAGAATAAATGACCATCTAAGTGCTGGAGCCCAAGTAATGACAGGCATTGATATGTCTTGTCTTATGCATATGCAAGGCATAATAGATAGAGAAAAACTACCTATAAAAACTATGCACATAGCACAAATACTTGCAGGAGAGCAGTAATGGGACATCCTGAAAAAGCAGCGGAGTTTATAGCCAATGATGAGAGAATGCATTGGCATGATAAAGCCCTATGGTTTGTAAGAGAAAAAAGAGATGTTGCAGCTCATGGACTAAATGAGTGGGAAGAGTTACGTAGAGTAGCAAGTGAGATAAAAACTCATACTATTGACAAACTTGACTACTATCTCGAAGAGTTTGAAAAAAATGCAAAAGAAAAAGGCTTACATGTACACTGGGCAAAAGATGCAAAAGAGCACAATGAAATAGTTTTAAAACTTCTACTTGCTCGTGGTGCTAAAAAACTCGTAAAAAGTAAATCTATGCTCACTGAAGAGTGTCATCTTAACCCATTTTTAGAAGACAATGGTATAGAAGTGGTAGATACAGACCTTGGCGAGCGTATAGTTCAACTTCGTAAAGAAACACCTTCTCACATAGTTTTACCTGCAATTCATCTTAAAAAAGAAGATGTAGGAAAAACATTTGAAAAGTTTTTAAAAACAGAAAAAGATAACTGTGATCCTACCTACCTTACCCGTGCCGCAAGAAAACACTTGAGAGAAAAGTTTTTAAATGCAGATGCTTCTTTGACTGGAGTAAACTTTGGTATTGCCCAAACTGGTGGTATAGTAGTTTGCACAAATGAAGGAAATGCTGATTTAGGAGCAAGCCTACCTAAGCTTCATATAGCAAGTATGGGAATTGAAAAAATCATACCACGACTTAAAGACCTCTCAATATTTACAAGACTACTTGCAAGAAGTGCAACAGGTCAACCTATAACATCTTATACTTCTCACTTTCATGCTCCCATTGAAGGAGGAGAAATGCATATCATCATCGTAGATAATGGAAGAAGTGATATAATTGCAAATGATGACTTTAAACAATCACTTCACTGCATAAGATGTGGAGCTTGTATAAATACTTGTCCAGTTTATAGACGTAGTGGTGGACATAGTTATGGTTACACAATTCCAGGGCCTATCGGCTCAACTCTTGGTGCTAGTAAAGATTTGCGAACAAACAGAACACTACCTTTTGCATGTACTCTTTGTGCATCTTGCTCTAACGTCTGCCCATCTAAGATAAAACTACACAATCAACTCTATAAACATAGACAAAGTGTAGTTACTGCTGGACTTCTAGGTGCTAAGAAGCATACTATACTAAAAGTAGCAACTTGGGTTATGAAGCACCCTGCTCTTTTAG
>Ga0256842_1002675_pt1 | contig 12486 bp, 10 predicted proteins | sample 4559240metaG_FD_185973 | JGI IMG/M metagenome (GOLD analysis project Ga0256842, IMG submission 185973) | Hydrothermal vent microbial communities from Guaymas Basin, Mexico - 4559-240 | ecosystem: Environmental > Aquatic > Marine > Hydrothermal vents | place: Mexico: Guaymas Basin | collected...
TAATTAAACCATCATTTACAACAACCCCTGCTAAACCAACAGTTCCTATAAGCCCTGTCATTGTCATATTTAACCCCATCACTAAGTGACCAAAATATACACCAAATAGGACTAAAGGAATCGTACTTATAACTATGAGTGATTTAAGTATAGAATCAAATAACCATACTAAAGTTATAAAGATTAAAAATATTGCTATAACAGCAGATTGAAGCATCTCTTTTTGGTTTTTAGAGTTCTCTTTCTCTTCACCTTTTATATCAACCTTATAACCATCATCTCTAAGTTTAGCTATAGCTGGTGCTAATTTTTTCATAACTTCAGATGATGTTATAACATTTTTATCTAAAGAGGCAAATACACTTCTGATTCTAACACCATCCTCTTTGTTTAATGCCACAAAACCTTGAACCATTATAAAATCACAAATATCTTTTAGTGCTACAAACTGGTTTGTAGATGGAATCTGTAGTTGCATTCTACTTATGGAATCTATTTTCTTAGTGGAATCACTTTGAATTTTAATTCTTATAATCCCTTTATCATTAAACATCTTTCCATATTCACCTTTTAGATAGTAAGCTCTTAATGCCCTAGATATACTCTCTTCATTAAAACCTAACTCTTGACCGTAACTATTTACACGAAGTTTAAGCTCTTTTTCACCTATATCAGCATCATTAGCAACATCATGGACACCTGTTATATCTTTTAGCTTATCACTTAAGTATGCTATACCTTTCAAGATAGAAGTTTCATCTTTTGAACTTAAACTTATCTCTATATCGTGAGCAACGATTCCAGCACCCGGAACTTTTACAGACAACTCTTCATAAACTAATTTACCATTCTCTTTTTTATCTCTAAATTCAGATAATAGTTTTTCTACATCTTTAGCAATCTCTTTTGCATCTCTTTTTCTTTTTAAAATATCAGCATCATATTCTATTGATAAATATGGACTAATATATTTATCAAATAAATTACTAGGAGCTCTTTCATGTAAATCTATAAATATATGAAAAAGATTCTCCCCCATTTTTGCTTTATTTTTAGCATCTAGTCTAAAACCTGTTACAGATGTTATAGATGAAACAGAATCTTTACTTAAGTTAGTTAAAAGTTTTTGCTCTATTGGTGTAACTTTTTTTTCAGTATCTTCTAGTTGATTATTTATATTTACCTTACCACTTACATATATTTGTGTATTATCAAAATCTGGAAAAATTTGAAATTTAGAGTTTTTCATCAACATAAATGTTAATCCTAAAATAGAAACAACAATAACAAATAATGAGATATATTTTCTTCTAAACACAAAATGTAAAGATTTACTATGCCAATAGTGCATTTTTTTCCATAGTTTTTTTGTAAAACTTTCATCATGCGATACTTTTAAAAAGTCATGTGCATGAAGTGGTAGAAAGTAAAATGCCTCAAATAGTGACGATAAAAGTAAAACAGTTATCATAATAGGTATAATTTTTATAAAAGTACCCATCTCTCCAGTTAGAATCAACATAGGTAAAAAAGCAAAAATAGTAGTAAGAGTAGCAGTCAATACAGCTGGAAACATCTCAGTAGCCCCAACGATACAAGCCTCTCTTCTCTCCATCCCCTCTTCTAAATGCCTATAAATATTTTCAGCAACAACGATTGCCTCATCTACAAGCATCCCTAAGGCTATTAAAGCACCAAGTAACGAAAGCATATTTAAGCTATTTCCCATCATATCGGTAGCTATAAGCCCTATCATAAAACTTACAGGGATACCGATAGCAACAACGATAGCGATTCCACGATTTATAAAAATCAACATAGCTACAAAAACCATCATTAAACCAAAAACTATATTTGCGAAAACAACATTTAAACGATTTTTTATCCATATAGATGTATCTGTATATATCTCATATTCAAGATTTGGATGTTCTTTTCTATCTTTTTTTAGTATCTCTCTTATCTGTTTAACTAATGATATAGCATTCCCATCTTTTGATTTAGTAACATTTACAGATATATTTTGAAGACCATTATAGTGAGAGAGTTCAGCTGAATCACTTAACTTAAAAGACACATCAGCTATATCACCGATTCTAACTCGCTGATTACCAACTGTTATGATTGTATCTTCTATATTTTTAGCATTTTTCTCACCATTAAAGGTTGATATATATAGGTGTGAACCTCTCTCTTTTATAGTACCGATTGGGAAAATAGAACTGATACTTTGAAGGGCAGATATAGTCAATGATGGTTGTAACCCCATAGCTATAATCTTTTGCTCATTAATATTTATGACAAGTTCATCATCAGCATCACCACGGATACTAATCTCACTTAAATCTTTCAATGAACCTAATTGACTTTTTAACTCATTTGCTCTTAATAAAAGCTCTTTTTTATCAACATCACCAGCCAATGCTATAAGAACAAGTGGGAAAGCATGTGTTTTTATCTTAGCTACTGGCTCAACCATATCTGCTGGTAGATCTTTTCTTACCGAGCTAACTATATCTTTTACATCATTTAAAACAGTGATATTATCTGAATCTGGTTTTATATCTACCGTGATTGAAAATGAACCATTTTTTATGGTACTTTTTATGACATCTAACTCATCTATATTTTGTAGGTCATCCTCTATGGTTTTGACCACCATCTTATCTAAGACATCTGCTGATGTTCCAACATAGCCACCTGTTATGGAGATCTTATCCATAGCCATTGGTGGAAATATCTCTTTTGGTATATTTATGTAAGAGAAGATTGATAACAGTAAAATAAATGTTAAAAGTATATGGTTTAGTAGTGGTTTATCTATCGAAAATTCTATGAAACGGCGAAGCATATTTTAAAAGTCCTTAAAAAAGTGTGTCTAGTATTTGGTTCTTAAATCGGATAGCTTCAACAGAAGCTTTTATGAGTCGATTCTCCTCTTTTAATGCTACATATTCCCTTTTTAGTTTAGATATATCTCTACTTTTATAGTAGATTTGTTGTTGCAGATATATTTTTGGAAAAAGAATCAAACAAGCAAATGCTAATGCCATCAAAGTATAAACTAAGTATAAAAAATCTAGTTTTTTTTCAGGGTTTAAAACTGTATCTACCTCATCTAAGAGTTCAGATTTAGCACCCATTGTTATCCATTTGAAAAACTCTCATTTTAGCACTACGACTTCTAGGGTTCTCTTTTAACTCATCATCTTTTGCCATTATAGGTTTTTTCGAGATGATTTTCCCTAGTTGGTGGTTGTTTTCACATTCACATCTCATAGCTTCAGGTGGACATATACAAGATTTAGCCCAACTACTAAAAGCTTTTTTAACGATTCTATCTTCAAGTGAATGAAAAGAGATAATAGCTACTTTAGCATTTGGTAATTTTTCATCTGCTATACTTTGCAGAAGTGATTTTAACTCACCCAACTCATCATTTACCTCTATACGAATCGCCTGCATAAGAAGTGTAGCTGGATGAATCTTTTTACCTTTTGGCATATGTGATTTTAGCTTGTCACCCAACTCTTTTGCTGAACTAAATGGACGATTTTCAATGATACAAGAAGCAATCTTTTTATAGTTTCTAAGCTCACCATACTCTAGTAAAATTTGACCTAATTCATGGGCAGAGTAGTTATTTACTACATCCTCTGCACTAAGTGGTGCATCTTTATCCATCCTCATATCTAGGTTATCACTATCATATGAAAAACCTCTATCTTTTTGGTCAAGCTGTAAAGATGAAACCCCAATATCAGCTAAAATACCTTTTATATCTGCTATATCATTCTCTTTTAAAATCTCTTTTATCATAGCAGAGAAACGACCTTTTTTTATCTCAACTCTATCACCATACTTAGCTAATCTTTTTGAAGAAAACTCTATAGCAGTTTGATCTTGATCTATCGCTATAAGTTTTATGTTTGGGTTTGAATCTAGAATCATAGATGAGTGACCACCATACCCCATAGTACAATCGATGATGATACCATCTTTTATATCTTCAAAAACTTCGATAACTTCACGATATAAAACTGGGATATGTGGGATATTGTTCAAAAGAAACCTCTATATATATTTTTGTAAAATTATACATTAAGATTATATATATAAGTTTAACTGAATAAAGTTATACTTAAATTATATTTTACTTTTTACACAATTTCTACCACTAGCTTTAGCTATATATAAAGCATCATCAGATCTTTTCAACATAGATTCTATAGTATCATCAGCTTTTACCTCTGTTACACCAAAAGATGCTGTTATTTTACCTGCGATTTTATGTTCTAAATTTTCTATATCATTTTTAAAATTTTCTATGATTTTGACAGCATTTTCCAAAGTTGTGTTGTTTAACAATATAACAAACTCTTCACCACCCCATCTAGCAAAAACATCAGATTCTCTCATATTTGATTTCATTATGTCAGCCAATAAAACAAGAACCTCATCGCCTATAAGGTGACCAAATTTATCATTAAAGTTTTTAAAATGATCTATATCTAAGATTGCTATACTAAAACTATTTTCATATCTTTTATATTGAGATAGTTGATACTCAAAAACCTCTTGAAATTTATTTCGATTATAAACTTTTGTTAAAGTATCCAAATATGCTTTTTTTTGAGTTTCTTCTAATTTTTGTTCCATCTTTGTAATATCAGTTAAATTAATAAGTAGATTTTTATCATCTATTTTAGATATATTTATATAAAATGATTTTAAACTATCATCAAAACATCTAATAGTTGTGACTCTATTTGTTTCATCTAAACTTTTTATATACTGATAAAGACTATACCCTTTTTTCATACTATTTATGATATTTTCTTTATTTACAAGAGTATTACTTTGAGCTACTATATCTAACAATGATTCAAATTTATGATTTAATTCAGAAATTTTTTCTAATCCAAATAATTTTAAAAAAGATTTACTAGCAAATGATATATTTTTCAAATCTGTTATAACAGACAAACTATTTTCAGAGTCTATAATATGTTGAAGAATCGCCCTTTGCTCAATATTTTCCTTTTCAAGTGTTATATTTTTAGATATTTTCTCTATCAACTCCAGCATAGCCCTCTTTTGAACAGGTTTTAAAAGATAACCATCTACCTGAAGTTCAATCGCTTCTAAAAGATAAGAACTCTCACTATGTGCTGTTGTAAAAATAATGTTGGCATCCACATCTATCTCTTTTATAGATTTTACCATCTCTAAACCATTCATAACAGGCATTCTAATATCACTAATCACAATATCTGGAGCATATTTTTTATAAAGTTCAAGACCTATTAACCCATTTTCTGCTGTATATAACTTTTTTGAAACTCTACTTAATGCTCGAGAATAACCATCCCGTACATCATCCTCATCTTCAACATAAAGTATAGTGATATTTTTTGTATCTTCTAACATTATTAAACCTTACAATCTAACAATATTTCAAATGCAACACCATCATCTATATTTTTAGCTCTTAATGTTCCATTCATATTATCTTCAATAATCATTCTTGACATACAAAGCCCCATACCAGTACCTTTACCCTGCTCTTTTGTAGTAAAGTATGGTTCAAAGATTCTATGTATAGTTTCATCATCTATACCACCAGCATTATCAACTATGGTAATTTTACACTTATCTAATTTTATAACTATTTTTTTATTTTTTATCTCATTTTCTAAAAGAGCATCTTTAGCATTATTAATTATATTCATAATCACTTGAGAAAACTCATTTTTAAAACCATTTATATTGAAATCTTCACCTATAACCTCTATATTAATGTCATAGTTTCTCAAAACAGCACTTTGAATATTTACCACACTATTTATAGATTCTAATGCTGAAAAATCTATCTTTTCTTTATCTATTCTAAAAAAATTTCTAAAATCATCAATCGTATCTGACATAAAATCTATAATTTTTTTATTTTTATCCATAAAATTATCTATAAACTCTTTATCTATCAAATTTTCTTGATAATCATCTTCAAGATTCTGAATATTTATACTTAAAGCATTTAACGGTTGTCTCCATTGGTGAGCTATACTTCCAACCATCTCACCCATAGCAGCTAACTTCGTTTGCTCTTGCATCAATAGATCTTTTTTATGATTTTTCTCTATCTCATCTTTGATTTTTTCATCTAACGATTCATTTAAAGTTTTAATATAATTTAGTTGAGATTTTATAGTTAAAGCATTTTTAACCCTAGCCAATAACTCAACATCATTTGTAATTGGTTTTCTAACATAATCATTAGCACCAGCTTCAAACCCTGCTTTAAGAGTATTTAGATCAGCTTTTGCTGTCGCTATGATGATAGGAATATCCTCATATTCAGGATGTGATTTAATATATTCACAAGCTTTTAAACCATCAATATCTGGCATCATAATATCTAAAATAATAAGATCGATTTTATTATGAGACAGCACTTCATAAGCCTCTCTTGCACATAAAACACAAATAATATTTCCATACCCCTCATCATCTAAAAAATCTTCTATCAATTCTAAATTATCTTCATTATCATCAACTACTAAAATTTTAGATTCATGTAAGTTATCCATCTATACCCTTTGCAAAATCTTTTATTATAGATTCTATATTTGAACCCTTTTTGATAATACTAACATTTGTTCTACTCAAAATCTCTTTATCTTCTAATGTTAATTCTTTAGCACTTACCACCACTATATTTGTATTTTTAAGTTTTTTATTTGATTTTACAATCTCTAAAAAATCAAATCCACTTAAGTTTGGCATCATCAAATCAAGATAGATTATATCTGGTATAAAACCATCTTCTATCATATTTAAAGCTTCTCTACCATCTCTAGCATCTTTTATAGTGTTTATATCATCCTTAATATACTCACGAATAAGTTCTCGAACATCTTTCTCATCATCAACAATAAGTGCTGAAGATATAGTCTCTTTCTCTTTAAAGTATTTTGTTATTATAGATTTAATATCATCTTTAGCAAATGGTTTCACTATAGAATCTATCGCACCAAGCTTTATACTTTTGTTTTTATCTGATATATTACTTATCATAACAACTGGTATATCAGCTGTTTGGGTTGAGATTTTCAACCGTTTTAAAATATCCCAACCGTTCATATTTGGCATCATAATATCTAAAGTTATAAGTGATGGTTTTACACTATGTGCTAGTTTTAAACCATCCTCACCATTGTTTGCCGTATAAATTTTATAATTAGAATCACTTAAATACTCTTTTAAAAGTTCCACTACATCTTGTGTATCATCTATAATGAGAACAGATTCTATCTTTGAAAAAGTTTTTATTTTTGCTTTAATCTTCTCTAAATTATTTTGAGTTGCATCAACCTTAACTATCTCTTTTTTTGGTAAACATAATGCGAAAGTTGAACCAACATCTAGTTTTGATTTAACATCTATATATCCACCGAGCATCTCTGCCATACTTTTTGATATAGCAAGACCAAGACCTGTACCACCATATTTTCTAGTTGTACTACCATCACTTTGTTGAAAAGCACCAAAAATATAATCTATTTTATCTTCAGCTATACCTATACCATTATCTGTAACTAAAACTTTAATCATCCCATCACTCTCAACAAGAGTAACTTTAATCTCACCAGTTGTTGGCTCAACAAATTTTATAGCATTGGAAACTAAATTTATAACTATCTGTTTAAATTTCGTTTCATCAGTTTCATAGTAGTATATATTTTTAGGTAGTTTGTTGTTAAAAGATAGATTCTTTTTACCATTGAAAGCTTGTGGCATTATAAGTTCTAAAGTTCTACTAATCATACTAACTAAATCAACTTTTCTAACATCAAGTTCCATTTTTCCAGATTCTATTTTACTTAAATCTAAAATATTGTTTATCAAATCAAGAAGATTCATACCATTACGATTGATTTTTTCTAATTGTGATAGTTGTTTTTCTAAAAGATTCTCTTTTTTATTTTTTTGTAAAATATTTGAAAAACCTATGATTGAATTTAATGGTGTTCTTAATTCATGTGACATATTCGCCAAAAATTCTGATTTTAATCTGTTTGATTCTTCTAGTTCCATATTTGCATTTTGCAATGCAATAGAACTTTTTTGTGTTTCTATATAAGATATAGCATTACTTAAAGATTGCACAAGAGAGTTTATATAACCTCGTAAATAACTCTCATCAAAAAGTGATGAAGATACAGAAGCTATAAGAATTACACCAATTTTTTTCTTTTGAAAAATCAATGGAATCACTTTTATATGCTGAAGTTTAGCTTTATAGATTCCTAAATCAATCTCAATAGATACATTTTCACTAATCCCATTTACATACATCCACTCACCACTATCATATGCTCTTTTTACGATTCCATCTGTTGATATGTTAAAATAATTTTCTTTTAAAAGATTCTCATCAACAGCATACTCTGCTAAAACTTTTAAATTATCATCTTCATCAGCTATATAAAAGATTCCAACTTGTGAATCTGTAATATCTAAAACTTGTTTTACAGCATTATTTGCTAAAAAACTAACATCTACTGAGTTTAATTCACTAAGATATTTGTTGAATTTATTTAGTTTCAACTGTTCAGCTTCTAACTTTGAGTTTGTCTCCTCTAGTGAGTATGTTTTTGATTTTATTTTTTGTTCAAGATGATTTTTATACTCATTTAACTCTTTTTCTTTCTCTTCAAGCTGATTTATCGTATCTATAAGTTCATCATTATATTTGTTATCTATATATAAACCACATTCAAGGTTTTTCATATCTTCTATAAGGTTATAAACATATTTTCTCTCTATGATAGAACCGTGTTGTGGAGCGATAATATTTATATCTAACTGCTCAATTTTTCTAAGTGCATAGTTAAAAATATCTTTACTTGGCATATAAGCACTATGAAAAGCTTTTGCTTGTTCAAAATAATCATCTTTAGCATAAAAATTCCAAGATTCTTCAAGTCCACCAAAAATATCACTAGAAAATAAAACCTTAGATTTTGGTTCATAAGTTACAAATGCACCGGGGGAATGGCAATAAGGTGTTGTTACAAATTTTAACTCTAAACCACTTTTAAAAGAGATTTTAAAATCATTTTTATCTATCTCATAGTATTTTGAAGTAACTTGATAATGTTTAATAAGTACAGTCATCCGACTATGAGTAATGATCTCTAAATCATCACGAGCTATCTTTTTTTCTATCTCTGGGACAGCAGCACATAGGTCTGGGTCTTGATGATGTAAAATGATATATTTTATATTTTTAAGTGGTGTAATCTCTGAAACTTTTTTCATAACAGATTCAAACTCTAGCATAGATCCAGGATCTATAAGTATAGATTCATCACCATTTTCTATAAAGTATGGTAAACATTGAAAAGGGTCATTTTCTAAAAACTGACCAACCCAGTAGATATTGTCTGCTATGCTAACTGCTTTTGTAAAGTCCATCTTATCCCTTTCTTATCAAAGATTCTATAAGTTCTATAAGCTCTTCATCATCTAAAATAGGTTTACTAACATAAGAATCGAAACCTAAATCTAAATACTTCTCTTTGTCTCCAAGCATAGCATGAGCTGTTAATGCGATGGTTGGAGTATCTTTTATATCATCTATTTTTCTGATATTTGCTAAAACTTCTGTACCATCCATCTCTGGTAAAGATATATCGAGTAGAATCAAATCAGGTTTTTCAGATATAGCCATATCTAACCCTTTTTGACCATCATCAGCATTTATAAGATCATAATCATCCTCTAAAAAAGCTTCTAAAACAGCTAAATTATCTGCATTATCTTCAACAACTAAAATTTTATACATCTCAATCCTTTAAGCTATTAAAATAATTATACTACAATATTTAATTATTAATTCTGAAATTTAAAAATTATCCAAAATAACTCTATTTTAAAAACTATCTATATATTTTTTAGCTTTAGTGTCTAACATTTTCATCCTATCTTTACCTTTTGGTAAAGTTTCTCTTAACTTTTTCATCTCTTTTAAAAAATCTGAGATACTATCTGGAATCAAGTTTTTTAGATAACATTTCAGATGTTTTGCTAATGCTGGTGATGAGCCTGATGTAGATACAGTGATGAGTAGATCATCTTTTTTTATGTATGCTGGTAAGATAAAATCACAGTATGATGTAGAATCAACAGAGTTACATAAACATCTATAATCTCTTGATTCTTTAAATATTTTAGCTTGAAGTGGTATGTCGTTTATAGCTATGATGACAATATCAAACTCTTTAATATCACCAACTCTATAAACTCTTTTTTCAAACTTTAAATCATTAGATTCTACTTGCTTCAACATAGAATTTGAAATATCAGAAGCTATGATAAAAATCTCTTTTGTAAAATCTAAAAGGTAATTTAGCTTTCTATATGCTACCTCTCCACCACCTATGATTAAAACTTTTTTATCATCAAGTTTTATAGATGTTGGGAGATAACTCATAGTTTTTTATGCTCCACCTAGAGCTTTTTTAACATGCTCATCAGCCATACTTATGTTCCAAACTGGCTCCCAAACAACTTCTACCTCAACCTCTTTGATATTAGCCATCTTCTCAACAGCCTCTTTAACCCACTGAACAATCATCTGATGAAGTGGACAAGCTTTTGTAGAAAGTGTCATAGTAACTTTTACATTACCCTCATCATCACATTTAGCATCATAGATAAGCCCCATCTCAACAAGATTAAACCCAACTTCTGGGTCTATAACAGTTGAAATCGCTAAAAATAGTTCCTCTTTTGTATACATAATTTTTCCTTTTATTTAAAATTTATCATATAAAAAACACTTCTTATAAATGCTAATGCACCTATAACTAAAAATGATGCTCCAGCACTTATAAGCATACTATTTTGAGTAAGTAGTGCTAAAGTTACTAAAACAACACCAACAGCTGAAAATATAAACTGTGCTTGTGAACTTTTGTATGGAACCATATCGGCAAGCATCGGTACTTTTTGTTTCCCAACAAGTGGTGAGAATCTTTCAAACCATACTAAAAATGGGATGATTTTATAGATATGCCCCGTTATTAAAAAAGCAAAAAATCCATAAAACATCAACCAACCACTAGCAAACAGTATATTTTTATCACCAGTTATAAAATATAAAACACCCAGTCCTAAAGCAACGAGTAAAGATATATATGAAAACATCAAAGATATAGCATAAACATCATTCTCTTTTCTAGGTCTAGTTTTATAGATGATATAAATGATGTAAAAATAAGCTAACATCGCTATAACCGATAAAACATAACCTATATACTCTAAAACTTTTATATCAAACATAGTTCCAACCACAACAGAGATAACAGCTACACTCATAGTAGATATGGAGATCTCTAACGGTTTCATAGAAAAACCGTGTGATAGTGTAAACATAGGAACTAAAACGATAGATAATCCCATAATCGTTATACTTATATACCCACCAATCACCATAAAGATATGACCTTTTAAAAGTGATTCTATATCTACCGAGATTGTCCCAGCATAAGATAGAGCCATAAGTAAACCAAAAATGATTCCAAAAAATAGGAATGTATTTGAGATAAGAACACTACTCATAACTAGGTTTAATTTTTTAACTTTAGAGATGGTCATAAATATCTCCATCACAAAAATCATCATAGATATAAGCACAACAACTCCACCATAAGGTAAAAGTTGAGGGGAATATAAGAATCCAAATACCATTAAAACTGTACCTATAAAGAGTAGTGGCCAAATGGAGTAAAATAGTTCCACACCAAAATGCCCCACTTCAAGCACAACAGGTACAAGTTGAGCCATCGCTCCAAAGATAGTCATCATCACAAACCCTAGTAAAAAAAGGTGAGTAAACCCTATAACTTTCGGGTTTAAAAATGACAAATCAACAATATCAAAAGAGAAAAGAAAAAGAGCAGTAAATAGATAAAAAAAACTCCCCAATATAAAAAAGGGAGCTATTAGTTTAAACGGGGGTGCAAAATCTTGAGAAATCGACCTCATAATTTAAAAACTTAACCTTGACAAGATGTCTGAGTTAAATCAGATTCAACATCTGCTTTAACACTTCTAAATGTAACTTTCACAAAACCACCATCTATCTCTTCAACTGTAGTAGAAACATCAGATTCAAGTTTTTCAAAAAGACCACCCGGTGCTTTATGATTTATCATAACTAAAACATTATCTGTACCTTTGATAAGTTTTAAACCACTCATAGCATTAACCATTGGATGTGGAGGACCCTCAGCCGAAGTATCGAAATAGTAAGTGCTAACACCATCTTTTGCTAGTTCAAAGAAATCAACAGTTGCCCCAGCAACCTCTATTTTAGTAGCTTCACTTGGAATATTTGACATATTATAAATCCTTTATTTAATTAAACACTAGATTATATAGAATCTTTACTTATATTATAGATAACCTTAGCACTAG
>Ga0256842_1002676_pt1 | contig 12484 bp, 12 predicted proteins | sample 4559240metaG_FD_185973 | JGI IMG/M metagenome (GOLD analysis project Ga0256842, IMG submission 185973) | Hydrothermal vent microbial communities from Guaymas Basin, Mexico - 4559-240 | ecosystem: Environmental > Aquatic > Marine > Hydrothermal vents | place: Mexico: Guaymas Basin | collected...
TGATACTCAGTGATGTAGGCAATATCGATGGAGAAATTATGCATCGCTTTGAGCGCATCAAAGAGGCGGTTTTCGGAACCGCTGTAAAACAATAGGGATTTAGCAAGCATGGAAGAAGAGGCATTGTTCGAAAAGATCAAAGGTATGGATATATCCGAGCTTGAAGCGATATCAAAAGAGATAAGAGAGCGGATTTTGGATGTAGTCAGCCATCATGGCGGGCATTTGAGCAGCACTCTTGGGGCGACGGATCTGATTGTGGGTATGCATTATGTCTTCGATGTCAAGAAAGACCCTTTCATTTTCGATGTCAGCCATCAAGCCTATGCGCACAAGCTTTTGACCGGACGCTGGGATGCATTCGAAACTCTGCGGCAGTTTGGAGGCATCAGCGGATATACCAAGCCGGACGAATCTCCGTATGATTACTATATAGCCGGACATAGCTCCACTTCAATCTCGCTGGCCGTAGGAGCGGGGAAAGCGATAAGGCTAAGAGGCGAAGAGGGTGAGCGCATTCCTGTCGCGATGATAGGAGACGGTGCCATGAGTGCCGGTATGGTTTATGAAGCGATGAACGAACTGGGCGATAGAAAGTATCCATGTGTTATCGTGCTAAACGACAACGAGATGAGTATCGCCAGGCCTATCGGCGCAATCAGCCGAATCCTTTCACAGGCGATGGCGAGTCCGTTTTATCAGCGCTTCAAAGAGAGAACTGAAAAGATGCTCGAGCACTTTCCTGATTCGGCCCGCTATATGGCTAAAAGGATGGAAGAGGGAATGCGTATGATTACTCCAGGTATCCTTTTTGAAGAGATGGGGCTGGAGTATATCGGCCCGATCGATGGCCACGATATGGTGCAGATTGTGGAAACGCTCAAAACGGCTCAGGCGATGGGAAAACCTGTCATAGTCCACGCCCAGACGACCAAAGGCAAAGGGTACGAGATTGCGGAAGGCTATTTCGAGCATTGGCATGGCGTAGGACCATTCGACAAAACGACAGGAAAAAGCCTCAAAAAGAGTTCTCGCCCAAGTGCCACCAAGATTTTCAGTGAAAAATTGTGCCAAATGGCACAGAAAGATCGATCTATCGTAGGGGTAACGGCGGCCATGCCAAGTGGTACGGGTATGAAGCAACTTATGGAGAGATTTCCTGATCGATTCTGGGATGTGGGAATTGCCGAACAGCATGCCGTCACGTCGATGGGTCCTTTGGCGAAAGAGGGCTTCAAGCCTTTCGTCGCGATCTATTCCACATTTTTACAGCGCGGCTACGACCAGGTGATTCATGATATTGCATTGATGAATCTGCCTGTCGCTTTTGCAATCGATCGCGCAGGAATCGTGGGGGAAGACGGGGAGACGCACCAGGGGGCATTCGATATCAGTTATCTGCGCGCAATTCCCAATATCACGCTTTTTGCGCCAAGAGATGACGAAACACTCGAGCTTGCGGTGGAGTTTGCCGCTGATTTTCCTACACCGTGCGCTTTCCGCTATCCCAGAGGGGCTATGATTCTGGCCCCCGGCCGTTATCGGGCTTCTTCTTTTAAGACTGCAGAGGCGGAGTATCTCGAGGAGAATGGAGAGATTCTCTTTATCGGTTATGGCAATGGTGTAGGGCGGGCTGTAGAGAGTGCGGAAATTTTAAAAAAATCGGGTGTAAATGCGGCGATACTGGATTTGCGTTTTGTCAAACCGATCGACAGAAAAAGACTGGAAGAGGCAGCAGGTCGCTGGAGCGAGTGGTACGTTTTCAGTGATAGTGTAAAAATGGGTGGTGTCGCAAGTGCCATTGCAGAGGCCCTGATGCCGGGTACACTCGAAAAAGTTCGGATCGTATCATTCGAATATGAGGACAATTTCATTCCTCATGGCAACACTATACTGGTTGAGGAGTCTTTGGGGTTGAGACCCAAACAGATTGCCGAAAAGATTTTGAAGGGTAGATCGTAAATTTTGGTGCCCGGAGTCTATCTTCCGGGCATGGCTAAATCAGAGTTCTTCGGCGTGTTTTGCAAGATAATCGGCTACACCCTCGGGTGCCGGCTTCATGCCTTCTTCGCCTTTGTGCCATCCTGCCGGACACACTTCGCCATGTTCGTTGGTGAACTGCATCGCATCGACCATTCGAAGCATTTCATCGATATTACGTCCAAGTGGAAGATCGTTTATGACCGCGTGGCGCACAGTACCGTCCGTATCGATCAGGAAAGATCCACGCAGTGCGATGCCAGCATCTTCGAGGAGCACATCGTAATCACGTGAGATTTGCTTGGTGAGATCTGCAACGAGCGGATAGCGGACCTGACCTATGCCGCCTTTGTCCACCGGCGTATTTTTCCATGCGAGGTGAGTGAAGTGTGAATCGACGGAACATCCGATTACGTTGACGCCACGGCTTGTAAATTCATCGAGACGATGGTCGAACGCTATGATTTCCGAGGGGCAGACGAATGTGAAATCGAGCGGATAGAAAAAAAGCACCGTCCCTTTTTCTCCAAAATTTTCATAAAGATTGAAATTGTCGACAATTTCGTTGTTTCCAAGTACCGCATTCGCAGTGAAGTCGGGAGCTTTTTTTGTAACGATCATGTATTTCTCCTTGATAAAAGTTATAAACAGAAAAATTATAGCATATCTGATCATCAACTTTGGATGATGAAATCGGACTAGTTTTCAGAAATAGATTTAAATTGATGTGCATTATGAAGCGTCGGTTTTAATGAACATTACGATATAATCGCTCAAAAAATAGAGCAGATTTTGCCTCTTTTCAAAAGGAAAAAGCGTGCCCAAGAACTATCTTTTTACATCCGAGTCCGTCACCGAGGGTCACCCTGACAAGATGGCCGATCAGATTAGCGATGCGATTCTCGACTATATCATAAAGCGCGATCCCAATGCCAGAGTCGCATGTGAGACGCTGCTTTCGAATGGATTCTGCGTTATTGCAGGAGAGCTGAAAACCAAAACGTACGCTCCAATGCAGGATATCGCGAGAGAAGTGGTAAGAGAGATTGGATATACTGACGCTCTTTATGGTTTCGATTACAGGTCGGCTGGCGTACTTAACGGAGTAGGGGAGCAGTCACCGGATATCAATCAGGGCGTTGACCAGACAGGGGGAGATATTGGAGCGGGCGATCAGGGATTGATGTTCGGGTATGCATGTCGCGAAACACCTACATTGATGCCCTTGCCGATATATCTTGCGCATCGCCTTACCGAAGGGCTTGCCAAGGCGAGAAAAGACGGTACTCTTCCTTTTCTTCGTCCTGATGGCAAAGCCCAGGTAACCGTGGAGTATATCGATGGAAAGCCGCATAAAGTCAAAACGATTGTAGTGTCCACTCAGCATGATCCAGACGTTTCATATGAAAAACTCAAGAATGCAATCATAGAAGAGTTGATATATAAGGTTATTCCGGACGATCTGATCGATGACAATATCGTTTATCATATCAACCCGACAGGACGTTTTGTGATAGGCGGTCCACAGGGAGATGCTGGGCTTACGGGACGTAAAATCATCGTGGATACATACGGTGGAAGCTGTCCGCATGGAGGCGGTGCGTTCAGTGGTAAAGATCCCACAAAGGTGGACAGAAGTGGTGCTTATGCGGCGCGATATGTGGCAAAAAACCTGGTTGCTGCCGGAGTTTGCGATCGGGCCACCATTCAGATCGCTTACGCTATCGGTGTTGTGGAGCCTGTATCGATCATGGTCGATACGCACGGCACCGGAAAAGTTGCAGAAGAGATGATAGAAAAGTCGATTCTAGAGCTTTTCGACCTGTCGCCAAAAGGTATCATAGATTCACTGGATCTGCTGCGTCCGATCTATAGAAAAACTGCTGCGTATGGCCATTTCGGCAGAGAGCTTCCTGAATTTACATGGGAGAAGACGGATCAAGTTGAAAGAATAAGATCTCTGCTTGGGCTGTAAGTTTGCAATTTCAAAATCTTTTAAAAATGTTGTGTTATAGTACGAATGATCAAATCTTATAAAGGAGTTTAAATGGCTGTATTGATTACGGATACCTGCATTAACTGTGGTGCCTGTATCGATGAGTGCCCTGTAGAGGCAATCGTTGACGACGAGGATAATCCAACTGGAGAAGAGACATATTATGTTTATCCAGACAAATGTGTCGAATGTGTAGGCTATCATGACGAGCCGGCATGTGCAACCGCCTGCCCGACGGAAGGATGTATTGTATGGGATGTATGCCTTGAAGGTGCAACATGCCGTGACGACATTCCGGAAGAGGCACGAAAAGAGCACAAGCCGGTTATCGAGTAACCAGCCCCTGCAAACAAAGAGGGAGATTCTTCCCTCTTTGCAATTCTATCAAGCCAAGATATCTCCTCGGCGAAACGTTTTGCACTTCTTTCTTTCTTTTAAATATTCTTAAACAACATTTTTGTATAATTTCATCCATTTTATATACACTGGAGAAACCTATGGAGCGTACGCTTTCAATTATCAAGCCTGATGCCGTCAAAAAAAATGTCATCGGAAAAATCATCGATCGTTTCGAAAGCAATGGCCTTCGTATTGCCGGGATGAAAAAACTTCAACTCAGCGAACAGGATGCTGCAGCATTCTATGCAGTACACAAAGGCCGCCCCTTCTTCGGCGAGCTGGTCGAATTCATGACCAGTGGCCCTGTTGTGGTAATGGTGCTGGAAGGCGAAAATGCTGTAGCCAAAAACCGTGAGCTGATGGGTGCAACCAACCCGAAAGAGGCAGCCCCTGGAACGATTCGTGCCGATTTTGCCGAAAGTATCGATGCAAATGCCGTTCACGGGAGCGATAGCCTCGAAAATGCTAAAATCGAAATAGCGTTTTTCTTTGCCCAAAGAGAGATACATTAAGAGTATCGATGCAGATTCAGCTTCGTAAAATACACGAAAGTGCAAACGACTTTTCTATCAAAAAAGAGAAAGTGCTCTGTCATGGTCTCTTTTGGCGAAGCGGAAAAAACCGAGTACAGATAGAAGGAGAGATCGAAGGTCTTTTAAGCATCGATTGCGACAGATGCGGAGAGATTTTCGAGAAACCGATAAAAGAAAAATTTCTTGTCGAAATCGTCGATCGTCCAGTTAAGGTAGAAGATTCTCTCGATGTGATAGAATGTCCTGATGGAATTGTGGATTTCGATGCGATATGTGAAAGTGAAATCGCTTCCATTCAGAGCCAGTATCATCTCTGTCCTGAATGCGATGAAGATGAAGAGTACGAAATCGAATTGTAAATACAAAATATAATATAGAAGGAGTCAATTATGGCAGTACCAAAGAGAAGAAACAGTAAAACACGCGGTGCCAAAAGAAGAACCCACTACAAGGTGACATTGGCAAGACCCGTTAAAGATAAAGACGGTACATGGAGAATGCCTCACCGCATGAACAAGTTCACAGGTGAATACAACGCTTAAATGGTACGCATTGCCATTGATGCAATGGGTGGTGATTTCGGTCACTATCCAATTGTAGAGGGTGCAATATTTGCACTCAAACAAAAAAAATTTCTTCCAATATTCGTCGGTGACGAATCCAAGATATACCCTCTTATTCCCAAAAAATTCCGAAACAGAGTGGAAATCGTCCATTGCAGCGATGTTATAAAAATGGACGAGCACGCTACCGATGCACTGAAAAGAAAAGAATCCTCCATCTATATTGCTGTCGATCTAGTCAGGCAGGGTAAAGCGGATGCCGTTGTATCAGCCGGGCATAGTGGCGCAACGATGAGTCTCGCTACACTTAGAATAGGGCGGATCGAAGGCATTTCCAGGCCGGCGATAGCTACCTTTATGCCAACATCGGTCAAGGATAAGCAGACTGTCGTGCTGGATGTAGGTGCAAACGTCGATTGTGATGCCAATAATCTTTTTCAATTCGCCATCATGGGGGATGCCTATGCAAACAGGGTTCTCGAATGTGAAGAATCTAGAGTTGGCTTGCTGTCAAACGGAGAAGAGCCTACCAAAGGAAACGAGGTAACGAAAGAGGCTTATAAGCTCATCGGCCAGCTTGAAAGTTTCATAGGAAACGTTGAAGGCAACGATATTTTCAATGGTAAGGTGGATGTAGTCGTATGCGATGGATTCGTAGGCAATGTGTTGCTAAAAACCAGCGAGGGAGTCGCCGAGACTATCAGTGCATATCTGAAGTCCGAAATCAAGCGTTCTCCGATATCCATTGCCGGTGCGTTGCTGATGAAGAGGGTTTTCAGAAGGTTGAAAAAACAGATCGATTATGCTGAATATGGAGGAGCGCCACTGCTTGGAGTAAAGGCGTGCACCATTATCAGTCACGGGAAAAGCAATCCCAAAGCAATCAAAAATGCCATGTTTCAAGCTATTCGCTTTGTGGAATCAGATGTCAACGAAGCGATAAGAAAACGTTTGGAAACAATGAACGGTTAACAAAGGCTACCAATGATATATGCTGCGCTCAAGTCTATCGGTGCCTATGTGCCCGAAAAAGTTCTTACAAATGAGGATTTCGAAAAATTCCTGGATACCTCCGATGAGTGGATCACCAAAAGAACGGGCATCAAAGAACGTCATATCGCTGCGGATGACGAGTTGACGAGCGATATGGGAGTCGAGGCAGCCAAAATCGCAATTCACAGAGCCGGATTGAAGATAAACGATATCGACATGATCGTATGTGCTACGATATCTCCCGATTATCTGTGTATGCCCTCTACTGCATGCGTGATTGCATCGAAACTCGGACGTACAAATGTTGCAGCATTCGATATCTCCGCTGCATGTACAGGTTTTATTTATGCCATGTCCATCGCGAAAGCATTTATAGAATCCAAAGCCAAAAAGAACGTATTGATTGTAGGCGCTGAAAAACTGAGTGCCATTGTCGATTACAGCGACCGTTCGACCTGTGTGCTTTTCGGCGATGGTGCAGGGGCGGCAGTCATAAGCGCGACAAACAAAAAGTCCGACGCTATCGCGGATGTTCATATTTCTGCAGATGGAAATTATGGCGATCTTTTAATGACGCCTGGTTGCGGCGTCAAAAATCCATGTTCACAGCACGCTATCGAAGAGAAGCTCTGTACGATGAAAATGAAGGGGAATGAAACGTTCAAAATCGCCGTAAAAACCCTGACGAGCGATGTAACCAATATCCTTAACGACAATGACGTACAGACGAAAGATATCAAGCACTTCATACCGCATCAAGCCAATTATCGAATTATCAAAGCGGTAGGCGATGCATTGAAAATGACGTCGGAGCAGGTTGTTTTGACCGTATCCAAATATGGAAACACATCGTCTGCCTCCATTCCCATGGCGATGAACGATATATGGGAGAGTGGACGACTGAAAAAAGGAGATACGCTTCTGCTCGATGCTTTTGGCGGCGGTTTGACATGGGGAAGTGCGCTGCTTCCGTTCGCAGGCGAATCCAGACAGTGAGCAAACTTTAAAAGTACTTTTGTAATATCGGGTGCGGCATTTGGCCTCTTTGGGAATGATAGGTAATTTTTGCCAACTCCTGACTGTTATCGACGATATCTCTACTGATGACTCTTTTTAATGATCGTATCCACTTCTTTGTTTCTCTACTGCCAGAATAAACCGTTCTTCCGGGTCGATGCCAAAAGCAGATATCTCTTTGTATTGGACAAAAATCAATCTGTCTTTAAAATTAATTGTGTATAATAAATTCAGTGACCAATAAATATCGCTAAACTATGACACGACCAAGGTTTCGACGATATGGTGTTCAATGGTAAAGCGAGAAGATGGGAAGGAGTGATCGAAAATGAAAGCAACAGGAATGGCGATTGGATTGCTGGTCTTGGGATTGTTGGCCGGAGGATGCTCGACCAATGAATACAAATTGTTCAATAAAAATCTCAATGTCGAAAAAAATGTTTCTACCCAGGAATATGAAGCCGACATTTCATATGAATATAAAATTATTCCCGGAGACAGAATCCAGATTTCTGTCTATAACCAATCTTCGAGCGGAGCGGGACAACTGAATCAGTTGATTTCAAGAGGAGGATTGGGCGATACATATCTTACGCGTGATGGATATGAAGGAATGCTGGTATCAAAAAAAGGGACAATACGGCTGCCTCTGGTCGGAGAGATAAAAGTGGTTGGATTGACCGAAAGCCAGGCCTCGGCAAAATTGATCAAAGCCTATAAAAAATTTCTAAGAAATCCTTTTGCCGCTGTGAAAATTCTCGATCAGAGGCTTTTTGTAATAGGAGAAGTCAGAAAACCGGGCGTAGTGAAAGTTCCACACGGTACGATGACGCTGTTTGAAGCTCTTGCCAGCAGCGGCGATCTGACTGATGATGCGAAACGCAATGATATTCTTATCCTGCGGGGAGATTTAAGGCATCCGACTGTTAGAGAAGTCGATCTGACCGATATGTCCGCAATACGTTTGACGAGTTTGATTCTTCGTCCGAATGACATTGTATATGTCCAGCCGAGAAACATGAAGGCGTATAATGTTGCATTCAAAGAACAAATGCCGTTCTATGAGCTTGTTCACACTATGCTCTTGCCGTTCGTGGATGTCGGTGTTATACATAAAAATTTCGACTAAAATAATGTTTAGAAGGTATAGGCACAATAGAATATGAATGAGATGAGCGCTAAAGATATAGGTGATGTTTTAAGAAGATACAAGTTTTCAATTATTTTCACAGCAATATTTTTTTTGATGTTGGCAGTGATTTATAGTTATTTTAAGCCCAACATCTATCGGTCTGATGCTTCCATCGAGGTGAAGGCGGAAGATACCAAAGCCACAAAGAATGATATTGTGGCGCTTGCAACAGGCGGAGCGCCGGCGAACATAGATAATGTGATACAGATACTACAGTCAAGACATATGGTCTTGAAAGCATTGAAAAATCTTAATGTGAGTGTTCGATACTTTACGAAAGATCATATGAAAACAGTAGAGTTGTACAAAAACTCACCTTTTATCGTCTCTGTTGCCGGAATGACAAAAAAAGCGCAAAGATCGACATTCCAGTTGATTCCTATTTCGAAAACGAGTTTCAGACTAGTCGTTGAACCACCGTTGAAACAAAAAATCTATAGAAACATTGCGTCTTACATCTCCTTGATGCCACTTGGGGAAAAACCGATCAGTTATGATAAAGTCCATCATTATGGCGAGCAGATCGATACCCCATGGTTTACAATTGCCATACAGAAGATATTTGAACCAGCTCATGCCAAATACAGTTTTGTTGTCGTTCCAAATATGGACATGCTTGCGTATATTCAAAACCATCTTACTGTTCAGCCGGCCTCCCAGATGGGAACCATTGTAAATTTGGCGCTTGAAGATAGAGTGGCATTGCGAGCCAAAGATGTTTTGGATGCTCTTGTAAATTCTTATATAAGTGAAACATTGCAAGAAAAGACAAAAAGTGCGCAGAAAAGGTTGCAGTTCATCGATGCCCAGTTGGCAGCTATTCACAAAGTACTTGAAAAATCGGCAAAAAAACTCCAGAAATTCAAATCAAGCAATATCATTACGAATATCGGGGAAAAAGCCACGATGACTTCAGAAAAGGTAAGCGATCTCCAGACAAAAATGTACGATATTAATATGCGGTTGGGGGTGCTCAAGAATATTCTTCACTATATTAAGACACATAAAGATATCAAGGGAATCGATGTCGACGCATCCCAGGCACTGAGTCCCGCTATCAGTTCATTAATTCTCAAAATTCAGGAAGCCAATGAGAAACGCACCAGTCTATTAACGGATTATACAGAGCTTCATCCTGATGTTATTAAAGTCACGAAACAGCTTGAAAGCCTGAAGCAATCGCTGGAAGAGGCTCTACGAAGCGCAATTTTCAGCTTGGAGAATCAGAAAAAGACACTTCAAAATATTATAGAACAAAATAAAAAAATGCTTCAGCAGTTGCCTAGCCAGGAACGCAAACTCGCAAAACTGAGTCGAAGCTTCATGGTCAACGAAAAAATCTATTCGTATCTTTTGCAAAAAAGAGCGGAAACAGCCATTGTTGAAGCGTCGACTGTACCTAAGGCGAGAATTATCGATGCTCCAATCTATCCAGAAAACCATATCAAGCCAAAAAGGTTGCTCATCATAGTTGTTGGGCTTGTTTTTGGCCTAGTGCTTGGAATAGCTTTTGCATTTTTTAGAAATTCTATCGATGATACCATCAAAACCAGTGAAGATTTAGATAAGTTGACAAAAATACCTCTCTATGGTGCAATTCCCTATTTGAATGGTCGGAAAAATCTTGGGGTGTTTCATGAAGCACTACGAGTAGTTAGAACCAATCTGGAATTTTTACAGAATAGTGGAAAATCCAAAGTGATAACTATTACTTCTTCCATTCCCAAGGAAGGCAAGACGACCGTAACAACTGAATTATCCAAAATAATTGCGAAAAGTGGAAAAAAAACCATTATTCTCGATCTGGATATGCGGCAATCGAAAGTCTACAAAAAATTCAATATTCCCAATAAAATAGGTTTGAGCACTTATCTTGCAGGAAAAAATAATCTCAAGGAAGTTGTGCAAAAAACTGGGATTGACGATCTCTATGCTATAACTAGTGGGCCAGTTCCTCCCAACCCATCAGAGCTTTTAATGTCTGAATCGTTCAAAAGCTTGGTCGATATATTGAAACAGGAATATGATTATATTCTATTCGATTCACCTCCTATAGGCTTGGTGACCGATGCTATGATAGCCATGAGAATGTCTCATATCAATCTTATTGTTTTGAGATCCGGATATTCGAAAAAGAATTTTCTAAAAAACATCAACCGTTTTGTAGAAGAACATGAGCTGAAAGCCGGTTTGATTTTAAATGCAATTAAAGTATCTGGAAACAAAGGGGCTTACGGATATGGATATGGTGTAAGCTATGGTTATAGCAGTAAATATTATCGATAATTTACAGAAGGGTATTATTGATAATATTGTTTTTTTCAAATATTTTTTGAAATTGTGAGGTATTCATTACAGTATTGAGTATTTGTATTTGTTCCAATTTGTGCACATCGCTTCCAAGAAAATCTATCATTCCTCTGCTGACAAGCTTTTCTGCTGTCTTCTGGACATTTCTAGAATAATAGCCGGCTAAAGAATTGATATTAAGTTGGAAAAGTACACCATGCTCTTTGAGTTTTTCGTACATTGTAAAATCATTATGCATATGCAGGAAACGTTCCGGATGTGCCAGCACAGGGGTATATCCTGCAAGGAGCATATCAAACACAACGCTTTCTAAGTCTTTTGGTGCTCTGGTATAGGAAAGCTCGAAAAGAACGTAGTTTTTGCCGAATGTCAAAATATCTTTTTTAGCGAGAAGTGCAAGAAAAAACTCATCTAGATAGTATTCCGATGCTGCTTCTATAGTGATTTCTATATTTTTATGAGCGAGTGCATCCCTTAATGCTTCCAGTTTATCCAAAATAATTTCTCCATTATTTTTGTAGCGATGCGACATGGTATGAGGCGTAATTATCAGTTTCTTATATCCAAGGTTTTGCATCTCTTTTACCATTTTTACCGATTCAAACATTGTTTTGGAGCCGTCATCTATACCTGGAAGGATATGTGAATGTACATCAACCGCCAAGAAGTTGGTTTTGGCCGTTTTATTATTTTTTTTGAGTGTATTAAACAGGTTTTCGAATATATCAATCATTAAAACAACTCTTTTCCGTTAAATTTTTGAGAATTATATCTAATATACCAAAAAATTGATCGATTTTGTCAACATAAAAACTATATCTTGTAGACTTAATGAGAATAACTAAGCAAGAAATAAGCAATACGGACATATAATATCAATGTGTAAAAGCCAAACCTGGTGTGAATCAGGGACGGAAAGCTTCAGGTCTCGTTCAGAGATGGCTGAGTTGCCTTAGTTCAAGAAAAGTAAACACTTTTTCTTCTCTATTTCTTCTGTTTCTTTAATGAAAAGCTTTCCTCAAATTGATTCATCAATCAAATTTTTTAAAAGAGTTGTATTGGATCAAACAATATGACAGCATGCGTTTTGGTTGTTAATAGTGATTAACAGAACGTTTGTTTCGTATTTATTTTCTCCCAATACAATACTTCTACGCTTTTTCGAAAGCAATAATGAGGAGGGAATTTTGAAGTTTACAAAAATTTTAATCCATGTCGTAATTTTGTCATTGGTGTTTTCATTTCTGACCGGATGCGGCGGTGGAGGAAGTGCTGACACGGAAACTTTAAGCACTTCATCAAGATCCTTGACTGGTCAATTTATTGATGGACCTGTTGCAGGCTTGACATACGAATGTTCTTCTGGTCTTCAGGGGGTAACGGATACACAAGGTAAATTCACCTGTTTTGAAGGTGATAAAGTCACATTTAAAGTTGGCCATCTTGCAATTGGAAGTGCAGAGGCAAATAACACTATTACCCCTTATACGCTTTATCCAGA
>Ga0256842_1002677_pt1 | contig 12484 bp, 13 predicted proteins | sample 4559240metaG_FD_185973 | JGI IMG/M metagenome (GOLD analysis project Ga0256842, IMG submission 185973) | Hydrothermal vent microbial communities from Guaymas Basin, Mexico - 4559-240 | ecosystem: Environmental > Aquatic > Marine > Hydrothermal vents | place: Mexico: Guaymas Basin | collected...
TCTCCATTCCCCCACCGTGAGAAAATGCAGAGTCTTGATATATTAACCTTGCTCGGAAAGCTTTTATGGTTCCCCGCCGAAGGGCCCAATATGTCCTATCTTCGCAGGGATTTAATCGAGCCCCGCGTTTACCAGGAGGTCATCTACGCCCGCTGTAAAGAAAAAAACTGCCTCGTCGTCCTGCCGACGGGCTTAGGGAAGACGCTCATAGCGATGCTCATAGCCGACTACAGGCTCTCGAAGTATGGGGGAAAGGTTCTCTTCTTGGCCCCGACCAAACCGCTGGCGATGCAGCACGCGGAGAGCTTCAGGAAACTCTTCAACCTTCCGCCCGAGAAGATCAACGTCCTCACCGGTGAGCTTTCCCCGGAGAAGCGCGCAGAGCTCTGGAGGAAGAGCATCGTCATTACCGCGACGCCCCAGACCGTTGAAAACGACATTCTAACGGGCAGGATTTCGCTTGAGGACGTCGTCCTTCTGGTTGTTGACGAGGCACACAGGGCGGTGGGCAACTACGCCTACGTCTTCATAGCGAGGGAGTACCTCAAAACTGCAAAGCACCCGCTCGTTCTCGGCCTGACGGCCTCGCCGGGCAGTGACGAGGAGAAGATACGCGAGATAGTTGAGAACCTCGGGATAGAGCGCATCGAGGTTAGAACAGAGAGCTCACCCGATGTTAAGCCTTACGTCCATAGAATAGCCTTCGAGTGGGTTAGGGTTGAGCTCCCCGGAATCTACAGGGAGGTTCGAAAAATCCTGCGCGAGATGCTGAAGGATTCGTTAAAGCCCCTCGCCGATGCAGGCTTGGTCAGTTCTTCCTCGCCCGATATCTCGAAGAAGGAAGTCCTACAAGCGGGCTCGAAGATAAACCAGGCGATGGCCAAGGGGGACTACTCCGCCGGCTACCTCAAGAAGCACCAGGCCAAGGCCATGAAGCTCCACCACGCGATTGAACTCCTCGAAACGCAGGGGCTAACTGCACTCAGGAACTACCTCAAGAAGCTCCGCGAGGACCGCTCCAAGTCGAGCAGAGAGCTCATGGAAGACCCGCGTATGAGGAAGGTCATCTACCTACTCGTCCAGGCGAAGGAGCTCGGCCTCGACCATCCAAAGATGGAAAAGCTGAAGGACCTCGTCAAAAAACAGCTTGAGCGGAAGCCCGACTCAAAGATAATCGTTTTTACAAACTACCGTGACACCGGTAGAAAGATAGTCGAGGAGCTCAGAAACCTGGGGGTTTCGGCGGAGCGCTTCATAGGACAGGCGAGCAGGGGAACGGATAGGGGAATGAGTCAAAAGGAGCAGAAGGAAGTTTTAGATAGGTTCTCGCGCGGTGAGTTCAACGTTTTAGTTGCCACGAGCGTCGGGGAGGAAGGTTTGGACGTTCCCGAGGTTGATTTGGTCGTCTTCTACGAACCTGTGCCCTCGGCAATAAGGAGCATTCAGCGCCGTGGAAGGACTGGCCGTCACAGGCCTGGAAAGGTGGTAATTCTCATGGCCAAGGGAACGCGCGACGAGGCTTACTACTGGAGCTCCCGGAGGAAGGAAAAGGGCATGTTTGATGCAATAAAGCGCGTGGCAAGGGAACTCGAAAAGGCCCAGCAAAAGCGTGGTAAAATAAGGGAAAGGACCAAGGAGCGTGTTGAGATGCCCTCAAGGAGTAAGATAACCTCCCTCGATGCGTTCCTGAAGGTTGGGAAAGCCAAGAAAGCCGGAGGCGAAGTTAAGGAGACCAAAGAATCGGAGAAAAAGAACGAATCGCAGACACCGCAGATTCAAGAGAAGAGAACAGCGGAGAACAGGGACAAGGAAATCCCCGTTAAGCCAATCTTTGTGAGGAAGCCGAAGGGGATAGTGGTTTATGTTGACTCGCGCGAGCTGAGGAGCGGAGTGCCGAAGATTCTGAAGGAGCTCGGGGCGGAGATTGAGGTTAAAACATTGGACGTCGCCGATTACGTTGTCAGCGAGGAGGTGGGAATAGAGCGGAAAAGCGCCAACGACTTCATACAGTCAATCATAGACGGCAGGCTCTTCGACCAGGTGGAGAGGCTCAAGAGGGCCTACGAGAAGCCCGTGATAATCATCGAGGGCGAGCTTTACGGTATCAGGAACGTCCACCCCAACGCGATTAGGGGAGCCATAGCCTCTGTAACCGTTGACTGGGGTGTTCCAGTACTCTTCTCCTCGGGGAAGGAGGAAACGGCCCAGTTCATTTACCTCCTCGCCAAGCGCGAGCAGGAGGAGCGGAAGAAGGAGGTAAGGCTGAGGAGCGAGAAGAAGGCCCTAACCTTAGCTGAGAGACAGCGCCTAATCGTGGAGGGCCTTCCCAACGTCTCCTCGACCCTTGCCAAGAGGCTTTTGAGGCACTTCGGCAACGTTGAGCGGGTTTTCACCGCAACGGAGGAGGAGCTCAAAGAGGTCGAGGGCATTGGGGAGAAAAAGGCGAGGGAGATAAGGAGGGTTATCACTGCCCCCTATGTTGAGGACGAAGGGTGAAGAACTATCCGGACTAAGCGGCCGTGCACTCCCAAATTAAGCTGATGCAACTTGACATTAAATAGGACTTTGTCAAAAGGGTTGTAGCTGTGCCCCCGGGGAGCGAAGGGGAATCACAGCTCGCCGAAGCGCTCATCCCCCGCGGTTTCCCGGGGGCGGGAGAATATACACCCACGTGCTTAAATCCCTTTTCACTCGGCAAAAGTTTAATAACTATTTAGAGTTTCTCACTACATGCGAGCCGGGGCCAGGGGAGAACTAACCTACGTGGGAGCTACCTACATAGGAAACTTCATGGATAAAGAGCTCATATTTGACATCTTCGACAGGGTAAACCGCTATTTGGTCCGGAGCGATCTTCCCGTCAGGTTTCTCTACCTCGGAAAACTCGAGGTTGGCCCCGGTTACCTCATCAACATTCCTGTGGGAGATACGCACGTCAAGGGCTATCCCCTAGAGGCCGTAATTGAGGCCCTCTATGCCCGCCTTCTCCAGGAACTCAACAAGGACGAGACCTTTCCTATGAGACGCATCTTCGGCCTGACCACGTTCCCCCTCGTCTCGAGGAACAGGTACTTCCACATGTACGACAAGTTCCTCGGTTTTCAGCAGGAGATACTCGGCATGAAGATAATGGTCCTCTCCATGAAACCCTTTGAGTCGAACAACCGTGAACTGATGGCCGAGAGGATATTCAAGGGCGTCCTCCACGAGTTAGGTCACAGCTTTGATCTCGACCACTGCACCGGGGAGTGCGTTATGAACCCCCCAGCAACGCTTCGCGAATGGGATGAAAGGCCCCCCTCATACTGTCCCTCCTGCATGAGGAAACTTCAGGGGGCGGTCTCGGCGGAAATAGTGCTCAAAAAGGGAAGGGGTCGGTAACGGCAGGGCTCTTCATCGGAGCCTCAGATAGCGAAATTCTCGTCATTCCCCTCTTCTTCACTTCAGCCTCTGGTAGGCGGCGTAAAACCTCTGGACAACGGTTATCCACGCGAGTATTCCGACGATGTAGACGCCATATCTGACGTATTCTACCCCGAGGAACGAAAATAGCATGAGGATTATCAGCCTCTCCGCCCTCTCGGCTATGCCAACGGTGAGCTTTCCAGAGCCAGCTAACTCGGCCCTGCAGCGCTCGTAGCTCACCAGGTAGCTTCCCATGAACGTCAGGAAGGCAGCGCGCCAGTCCACGAGACTTCCGAGCGCGATTCCAAAGAGCACCGCGCCGTCGCTTATCCTGTCGAACGTCGAGTCGAGAAAGGCTCCAAAGCGACTCGTCTTTCCGGTGAGCCTTGCCAGAGTGCCGTCGAGGGCGTCAACGAGCGAGCCTATGAGGAGCGTTAAAGCGGCCAGCCTCGGCTCACGAAGGTAATAGAGGTAGGCCGCGAGGAGGCTGAGGATGAGGCCGAGGACGGTTACTGCATTCGGCGTGAGCCCCGCCTTCGCGAGGGGCCTTACGATCGCCTCAAGGTAACATCTAAAGCTCTCGCGGTACTTGTTGAGGACCATCCCCCACCGCCCCTACCCAAGCCGGATGACCTTCTTTCCCTTCTCCTGAGGGACTATCTTGAGCTTCGCGCCTTCGAACTCCTTTCTGAGGCCCTCGCCATCGAGGAGCCTGTCGAGAAAGACCGCCAAAGCCGCGACCTCGCTGTGGGGCTGGTTTCCGATGGCAACGTTGTAGTGGGCCAGCTCATAAACGTCTCCCGGCACCTTCTCGGCGCCAACTACGATGAGAATGTCCTTTCCGGCCTTCAGCTCCTCCTTTATCCTCGGAAGGATATCGTCAACGTGGATTCCGTACATCGTTAGGTGGACGATTACTCCCTTCTCGCGCCACTCCTTCAGAATCTTCTTCCAGCTTGGGTCGAACTCTATCTCAAACGGCCCGCCCCACCTCTTAACGACGTCCTCAACGCTCTCCTTGACGTGCTCGTCTTCCTCTGCTGCTATTATGATTTTATCCGCCCCAAAGGCTCTCGCAGTTAAAGCAACGTGGGTTGTGACCCTCTTGTCTCTCTCTGGCCTGTGTCCGAGTCGAAGCACAACTATCATGCTCTCCCTCCGGCAACCTCTTAAGGCGAGACAAATAAATCCTTTCCGGTGGTGGCGGTGATAACGCTGACGACGGACTTCGGGCTAAAGGGCCCCTACGTCGGTGAGATGAAGGCCGCGATGCTGAGGGTTAACCCTGACGCGAGGCTCGTCGATGTGACTCACTCGATAACGAGGCACTCGATAATCGAGGGCTCCTTCGTCATGGAGCAGGTTGTTAAGTATTCCCCAGAGGGAACGGTTCACGTCGGAGTGATCGACCCCGGTGTCGGCACCGGGAGGAGAGCTGTTATAATTGAAGGCGACCAGTGGCTAGTCGTCCCTGATAACGGCCTAGCAACGCTCCCGCTCAAGCACATAAACGCAAAGCGCGCCTGGGAGATAGACTTCGAGAGGATTAAAAAATTCACAGGCTGGAGAATAAGCTCCACGTTCCACGGCAGAGACGTCTTTGGACCGGCTGGTGCGCTCATCGATAAAGGCGTTCACCCGGAGGAGTTCGCCCATGAAATTCCGCTTGACTCTCTCGTCAAGCTTGACGTCGAGCCGAAAAAAGAGGGCGATCTGTGGGTTCTGAAGGTGATCTACGTTGATGACTTTGGCAACGTCATCCTAAACCTCGAGGACTACGGGAAGCCGAAGGCGGTTGAACTACTCGACTTTGGGCTTAAGATTCCCTACAGAAAGACCTACGGCCAAGTGGAGCCCGGAGAACTGCTTGCACTCCCGGGAAGCCACGACTACCTTGAGATTGCCGTCAACCAGGGAAACGCAAGCGAAATGCTCGGCCTGAAGGTCGGGGATGTTGTTAGGGTGAAGCTGGTTGGAGGTGATTAACCATGGTCAAGCGCGGTCTATTCGTCGGTCGTTTCCAGCCCGTCCACAACGGACACATGAAGGCTCTGGAGTTCGTCTTCTCGCAGGTTGACGAGGTTATCATCGGAATCGGGAGCGCGCAGGCAAGCCACACCCTCAAGAACCCCTTCACGACGAGCGAGAGGATGGAGATGCTGATAAGGGCCCTTGATGAAGCGGGAATAAACAAGCGCTACTACCTGATTCCGCTTCCGGACATCAACTTCAACGCCATCTGGGCGACCTACGTGGTCAGCATGGTGCCTCGCTTCGACGTCGTCTTCACCGGGAACTCTCTGGTTGCACAGCTCTTCCGCGAGAAGGGCTATGAAGTAATAGTCCAGCCGATGTTCAGGAAGGACATCCTCTCGGCAACGGAGATAAGGAAGCGCATGGTTGAGGGCAAGCCCTGGGAAGACCTCGTTCCCAAGAGCGTGGCGGAGTTCATCAAGGAAATCAAGGGCGTGGAAAGGATAAGGATGCTCGCGACTAACCTTGAAAAGAATGAGAAGGAGTTACAGGCGCCGCTCAGGATTCCGGAGTTTTAGTTTTGGCATAAACACCTGAATTCAATGTTTCACTTTTCCTTTCTGTTGTGTTTCTTCGATAGATTCCACTCAGATGGACATCTTAACCGACAAATATTTATAGTAGCGCACCCAATTCTCCTCGCTATGGCGGACTCAATGGGACAGTTAAAGCGGTTGCTGGGCTATCTGCGGGAGCATAAACTCCACTTCATGGCTGGCTTAGTTATAGTTCTTCTCATGTCCTACACAAACGGGATAATCCCAGTCCTAATAAGGGAAGCAATAGACGGGGGCATAGTAACTGGAAAATACCGCGTGGCAGTCCGCTATGCTCTCCTCATCCTTCCTCGTAGGGATTTTAAACGGAGCCTTCAGCTTCAGCGGTAGGTATCTGCTCATCAAAGCGGTCCAGCACGCCGTTTACCACCTCAGAATGGACGCCTTCAGAGCGATCCAGAGGCATAGAATGGAATTCTTTGACAAAACCTACTCCGGCCAGCTCATAAGCAGGATAACGAACGACACCGAAAGGATAACGCGCTTTCTCTCGTTCCGCGTGAGGATGTTCGTTTATTCCGTCTTTCTCATCATCGTCTCGCTCTATTACATGGCCAGGATGAACGTTGCCCTCACGGGAGTGGCCCTCGTGACCATAGCGGTCGTTGTGGCCCTCAACACGACCTACGCGAGGAAGGTAAGGCCCATCTACGATAAAATAAGGCACCAGACGGGCGTTGTGGCGTCCGTCTCAACGGGCAGCATAGCCGGGGTGAAGACGATTAAAGCCCTCTCCGTCGAGGAGCACATCCAGGAGAAGTTTGAGAAAGAGAACGAAGAGCTTTACTCTCTCAACGTCGAGGCAACCAAAATCACGGCCCTCTATGGCAACGCGCCCTTCCTCGTGATGGGAATCGCCATGAGCGCGATGCTCTACTACGGCGGGAGGGCGATAATGGCTGGAGCGCTGACCGTTGGCGAGCTGACTGCCTTTCTCACCTACATGCTCACGATGACCTGGCCGCTGAGGGCGCTGGGCTTCACCATCGGCGACATTCAGAGGAGTTTGGCGGCAGCATCGAGGCTCTTCGAGGTCATAGACTCCGCCCCGGCAGAGGTTGACCCCCCTGATGCCGTGGAGCTTGAGAACCCGCGCGGGGAAATCGAGTTCCGCGACGTCTGGCTGACCTACCACACAGGAAAGACCGTGCTCAAGGGCCTGAACCTCAAAATAAGGCCCGGCGAGAAGGTTTTAATAACCGGCCCTCCCGGCTCCGGAAAGAGCACCCTCCTCAAGCTGATAGCGCGCTTCTACGAGCCGGAGAGGGGACAGGTTCTGATCGACGGCGTTGATGTGAGGAAGATAAAGACCTCTTGCCTCAGGAAGATAGTCGCCTATGTCCCGCAGGAGCCCTTCATCTTTAACCGGAGTTTGAGGGAGAACATAGCCCTGGCGAAGCCCGACGCGAGCATGGAAGAAATCGAGAGGGCCGCTAAGATAGCGAAAATCCACGACTTCATAGCCTCCCTCCCCGAAGGCTACGACACCGTTGTCGGCGAGAAGGGTGTGACACTCTCCGGCGGGCAGAGACAGCGCATAGCCCTGGCGAGGGCTATGCTCAAAGACCCTGACATTGTGATCCTCGACGAGGCCCTTTCGAGCGTTGACCCGAAGACGGAGAGGCAGGTCCAAGATGCTATGCTCAAGCTCATGGAGGGCAGGACGAGCATAATAATCACCCACAGGCTCGGAATCACGCGCTTCGCCGACAAAATTGTCGTCGTTGAGGACGGCAGGATAATCGAGGAGGGTTCACCAGAGGAGCTACTCAAAAAGAAGGGCCACTTCTACAGGCTCTACGCCTCTCAGATGGGGGAGGCGTGAGGTTTGTTTTTATCAAAGGTTTTTGAAGTGTAGTCTGCTGGTGTTATTGTTTCTTAGAGCTCTTTTTTATAGCCCTTCTTACGTATTGACCTATATGCTATTTCTACTACTTGATATTGCATATATTTGTTTTAAATCTAAAGCATTTTGTTACATTATAAACGTGTTATATATTTATATTACTAACTTGATGTTTTAAACTACTCGTTTACAAAAAATTTAAATATTATAATCCATAATAATAATTGGTGACTCCCATGGGATGGCTATGTTACGCAGGTTGCGCGGCAGGATGTATGACCAGATGTGGAGCAGTATGTTCTGTAAGCGGAGCAACTTGCTTGGGCCTTTGCCGTTAAAAGAGAAAACATTAGTAGGAGGTGAAAGCGCATGAGCTACGTGCCTCCTGTTGGTGGTGATATCGGGGTTGCCGTAGATACCATGGCAATAAACCAAGCATATGTTTTAAATGTGGGTGTATTAATGAATGCAGGCGCATACTTGGATGTGGTAGCTGGTCAATATCTTGCAGTTGCATTAGTGATAGTGGCTTATGCTGGGGTCTTTGTTGCAACTGTTGCTGCAAAATGGATTCTACGGAGCAATATGGATGTAATACAAAATGAAAAACTTAGTAACTCCAACATGAACTAAATATATGGCTTGGTAGGTGATGAAAAATGAAAATTAGTGATGAGCTTAAAGAGTTCTATGTTTCATTTTACTCAATATCTTGATAAATTCGCCCAAAGTCCTCACACAAGAGTGCCTATGAGAGCAACTCAATTAAAAGAGTTCTCGGAGTTATTTAGTGAGCTTCGAGAGTTATATCGCAAATACCACATGTGGGCAGAGAACCTAAAAGGTCCTGTTTCTGTTTCAATCGATGTCACGTATAGATGTAATTACAATTGCCCCTATTGCTACGTTGGATGTTCTTCCAATTTAAATAGGCATGAACTCACTACTAATGAAATAATAAATATCATTGACGAACTTGCGGAATTAGATGTGTTAGTTTTGTGTTTATGTGGGGGGAACCAACTCTCCGCAAAGATCTTCTTAAACTTGTAGACTACGCCAATGAAAAAGGAATTACCGTCAATATGGTAACCAATGGATCTTTGATATCAGACAACTTTGCTTCAAAATTAGCGGAATCAGGTATTGGTGTCGTTCAGGTCTCCCTAGATGGATCTAAACCTGAGATAATGGAAAAACTAAGACCCAAAGGTTCATATAATAGAGCTATTAATGCAATAAAGAATCTGACCGAATATGATATTCCAACAGTTGTAAGTTTCTGTTCAACTAAATTAAACATAGATGACTTCCCAAACACCGTTGAGCTATGCGAAAAACTTGGGATTTTGTCTGTCCGCACAATGTATTTTGTGCCTGAGACTCCCAGCCATCTAAACTTGGCCCCGACTAATCGTCAATATAAAAACTTGGTATCGTGGATAAATAGCCATTGGCATGAGTATTCTGTTAGAATAGAATTTGGAGATCCAACTGAACATATAGCAATTGGCCCATATATGTCACTTGTATCATTAAGTATTAGTGCGGAGGGCTATATCCTTCCTACGCCCTACTTAAGCTTGGCATATGGTCATGTCTCAGATGGAATAAAACATCTATGGCACAATGGATTAGAATATATATGGAGAGACAATCCTGTTCTTTTGGCAATATCTTCTTACATGAAGACTGAACATGATTTCCTAAAATTGATGTCCTTATTTATGACTAGGATACACTCGAATGGTTATGTAGATCTGCTACGACTAAATGTGAAGGAAACCATGGATTTAGCAAAAAAGGTTAAGGGGGTGTTAGTGAATGACAACTCCTCTCAATAATGCCGGCATCTTAAATGATTATTTAACCAATATATTGGATCATGTCGAGGCTGAGGAATATTCGCTTGCTATTCTTGAGGACATTAATTTTAGATTTGAGAGTGATGGTAGGATTACCACATTCAACCCCCTCACATGGAAAATAACAATTTTGAACCCTACAATGGGTGAAATCGTTAGGATAATTAAAACAAACAGATATGCAAAATTCTCGGAGATTCTCAAAATCCTGCATTATAAGTATCCAGATATACCAATAGATGTCCTAAAAAATGACATAAAAAACGCAATTCTATGGCTCTTTGTAAATGAATTTATTTATATTGTTTCCAATAACAAAGAAAAACTTCACTTTATCTCATTACTGAAAAAAGCCAATGACTTTGACATCAACGACAATAACTCGGAGGAGGGATAATTTTGGCGGATGGCTCTTTTATCCCTCTCTTAATAGTGTTTGCGCCAATTTTCGGGACAGTGTCATTCGTGGTAGTGATGATAAAGAGATGGTTGGACAGCTATGTCCCGTTAAAAGTCATCGTGAGACACAGGAAGGGTAGAACGGAATTGATCATACAGACAAAAAGGAAAACAGAGTATATCAATGTCTTTGAATTCATCCCTGCGGAATGTTGGGAAGTATTAAGAAGAAGAATCCGTGGGCTTGAATTTGGTAGATATAAATTGGGTCGCTATAAAGGCGCACATGGGGAAGTGTATTCGTACGCTATTTCGTGTTCTGGAATATTAATAAAGGATTCAAATGGGACAAAATATTATCTGGCCTTTAACAACATCCAAGAGGTTATAGATGCCCTATTGGATGATAATATACAAGAAAAGGTTATAGAGGTGAGAAGATGAGCCTCAAACCCGTTATAATAAAAGAGCTCTGGCAGTATCGCTCAAACAAAAATCTAATTGTACTCTCAACGAACGCCTTGTTTATAATTGCCATTGGACTACTATTGATTTTAAGTGGCCCTCAGTATCTAACTCCATATTCAAAGCAGGTTGCCATGAGGCAGATATCAGAAAATCCGTCGATTTTTGGGCTATCCATAGAAGATGTGGCAAAAATGGGTGATCAAGCCATAGTCTTTGCCTCCTTAGTTTCCCAGTTACCACTTGTAATAATAGTAACGTCGACTTTGAGTTCCTACATGTCAATTGTAACGTCTCTATTCTATGAGAGATTATATAAAACAATGGAAGTCCTTCTTTCTTCCCCCTGTCCGAGTCTGAAATCCTCCTTGGAAAGTTGCTTTCCAGTTTGCTCTTTAGTTTGTTCTCGTGGAGTGCTAATTTCTTGGCGATTCTCGCCCTTTTGCAGTACCTGCATTTAGAGAGCCTAGGTAGAATGTGGGCTCCAACGGAATATTTTCTGGTTCTCACGATGTTTGTCCCATTTTCAATGATGATGGTATCCACAAGCATTGGCCTCGTGGCCAGTGCAAAAATAAGAAACCCTGAATTCGTAAATCTAATAGGTATTCCCTTAGTTCTGGTTCCGACGATAATTTCATTTATTTCTTACCGAATGAAACTGGAAAGCTCCATGCAGGTTTATCTAATCCTAGGTATCACTTCTATAATACTGTCTACCATACTATCAATGTTTGGCAAGAGAATTCTCAATCGCCTTGCGTTTATAGCCAATTGAGGTGAGGTTTATGCTTGAGGTGGAAAATATTAGTGCTGGCTATGGTAACGGCGATGTGATAAAAAATCTAAGCTTTATCGCAATAGGAAGGGAGATTTATGTACTATTGGGAGCGAATGGGGCAGGCAAAACAACAACGTTTAGAGCAATCACTGGCATTTTGCCCCTTTCTAGGGGTAGAGTGGTAGTTGATGGAATTGATCTTTGGGTGGAACCTGAAAAAGCTAAAAGAAAGATCGGGTATCTGCCAGAGGGAGAGCGAGTTTATCCAGATTTAACTGTCTACAAGAATCTGCGATTTTTTGCCAGAATTTATGATGTTGAAGAAGAGCGAATTAATGAACTTCTAAGAGAATTTGGACTTGAAAGGTATCGAGATACAAAAGCTGGATATCTAAGCAGAGGATTTAGAAAGAGACTCGCTTTGGCGAGAGCATTACTTCATAATCCAAACATTTTAGTTTTAGACGAGCCCTTCAGTAACTTGGACATTCCCACAGTTTTGAGCTTAAGGGATAAAATCTTTGAAATGCTGGAAGAAGGCAAGACAATTTTATTCTCAACACACATTCTAAGTGAACTCCAGAACTTTGAAGGAATAAGATGCAGGGTTGGAATAATGAAAGAGGGAAAACTCATTTTGGAGGAAAGACTGGAGAACCTACTCAACAGAATCAGCAACATTGAAGTACTGTTTAAAGTCGACAAAAAACAACAGGCAAGAGAACTATTAAAGAAGTTTGGGTATCCTGTTAAGATGGAAAGTACTGGAGTTGCTGTAAGGGTTTCTAACTATAACGAGGAAACCCCTGCAATAATGAAAATACTCCTAACACAAGGTATCAATGTGTATGAGGTAAAACCAAAAGAAACACCAATAGAAAAAATATTCACCGAAATAACAAAGAGAAGTGAGTAGACCAAAATGAGAGGGTGCTTCGGCAGAATATAATTATAGAATGACCCATGCAGAGATTGTTCCCTAAAAGGAGCGTGCACTATGTGCCGTTGGGTAGTTGAATCCATTAATATCCCTCCAGATTCATGTCCAATACGGGAAAAGTCCTGGGGGTGGAAAAATGGGATTAACATGGACTCAACTTCCTGAGGAGATTAAATACACAGCGAAGCAATT
>Ga0256842_1002678_pt1 | contig 12483 bp, 6 predicted proteins | sample 4559240metaG_FD_185973 | JGI IMG/M metagenome (GOLD analysis project Ga0256842, IMG submission 185973) | Hydrothermal vent microbial communities from Guaymas Basin, Mexico - 4559-240 | ecosystem: Environmental > Aquatic > Marine > Hydrothermal vents | place: Mexico: Guaymas Basin | collected...
AAGGTAAAAAGGAATTGGGAATATGATTCGTATTTTTTTAATAGAAGGACAAATTATTGTGGTAAGTGGATTAGTCATAGTGGGTGGTATCCCGATGCAAAGATACGTTTATGGAAAAAGGATACTGGTATGTGGGGTGGTGTTAATCCACATGATACTGTTGTAATGGAGAAGAATGCAAGCAAGAAACATTTAAATGGTGATTTATTGCATTATTCTTTTTATACCATAGAAGAGCATATAGAACAGATAAATAAATTTTCTTCTATAAAAGCTCGTGAAATGTTTAAAAAGGGAAAGCATTTTAGTTTTTTTAAGATGTTTAGTAGCACGGTTGCAAAATTTTTTAAACATTATATAATAAAATTAGGTTTTTTAGATGGTGTAGATGGTTTTATAATTTCGGTTAATTCTGCTCATTCCACCTTTTTATCTCATGTTAAACTACGACAATTAATTCGTGATGCAAGAAAGTAAGATTTGTTTTTTTAATACTACAAAAACGTGGGGGGGTGGTGAAAAATGGCATTCGGAAATGTCAATTCAACTACATTCTGCTGGTTATAAAGTGTTGGTTGTAACACAGCATAATAGTGCATTATATAATAAAGTACATTTTTATGGAGTGCCTTGTATTAGTGTAAAGCTTACTAATTTTAGTTTTGTTAATCCCTTAAGATTGTATCAACTGGTAAAGTTGTTTAAGGACAACAATGTGGAAACATTAGTTATGAACTTACCTAATGATTTAAAGGCAGCAGGTTTAGCAGCACGTATTGCAGGAGTGAAACATATTATATACAGACGAGGTAGTGCCATTGCTGTTCGTAATACTTTTGTAAACAGATTTTATTATGGCAAAATAATCCATTCGGTGCTAGCAAATTCTAAGGCGACAGCAGAAAAAATTCTTCAAAACAATAAACATCTGATTGAAAAGGAAAAGATTCATATTGTTTATAATGGTTTAGACCTTAATGATTTTGATAAGATTAAAGCTAAAAGAGAGTCTCGTTATAACGAAAATGAGTTTATTATTGGCAATATTGGACGTTTGGTGAAACAAAAAGCTCAAGAGAAATTAATTGATTTAGCAGTTATTTTGAAAAAGGAAAAGTTACCTTTTAAAATTGTTATTGGGGGTGATGGCGAAAGAAAGCAGAAATTACAACAATACGCTAAGACAATGGGTGTTGAAGATAAAATAATATGGGAAGGTTTTGTGAGTGATGTAAAACAATTTTTTGTAAATATCGACGTGTTTGTCCTTACTTCGCTATGGGAAGGTTTTGGTTATGTGTTAGCTGAAGCTATGGCAGCTAGAAAGCCAGTTATTGGTTTTAATATCAGTAGTAATCCTGAGCTTATTAGAGATAATGAAAATGGTTATCTTATTGAACCCGATAATATTAAACAGTTGGCGGAACGCTTGATAACATTATATCATAACCCTGAGAAAGTGAAACGTTTTGGAGAAAAAGGTCGTGCTATAGTAGAGACAGAGTTTACGCCAAGTAACACTCTAAAAGGTTTCTTAACTCTTGTTAAAGAATATGAAGTATAATATTTTTTAATACATTTGTGTTTCGCGCAGTGAAATTTTGTAATAGATATAATAGCTATTATATAGGATATTTACTTTTATTATTCATTAATTGTTGGTAGATGGAAGCTATAAAGCCTAATGTAAACGGAGATTGGTTAGTTATTGTTAATCCTAATTCAGGTAAGAAGAAAGGTGAACGCGACTGGGGGAAAATTGCAAAAAGTTTAGAAGATGCTAATATCTCTTTTGTATCTGTTTTTACTCAAAGAAAATTCCAAGCTATTCAGCTCACAAAGAAATATATAGAAAAAGATTATTGCAAAATAATTGCTGTTGGTGGTGATGGAACCCTTAATGAAGTCATTAATGGTATCTTTTTACAACAAAAATGTCCTATACAAAAGATTATTGTAGGTATGATTCCCGTTGGGACAGGTAACGATTGGTGCAGAATGTATAATATACCTACTTCTTATCAAGAGGCAGCACAACTGATTGCTCAACAAAATACTTTTACACAGGATGCGGGTGTGGTTCATTATTATGATGATAATATGCCAAGAAAGAGGTATTTTGTTAATATGGTTGGTATGGGCTACGATGCTTTGGTTGCAAAGAAAACAAACAAGCAAAAAGAAAAAGGAAAAAGTAATCCATTGTCGTATTATTATAACTTAGTCACTAGTTTATTTCACTATTCTCCCATCACAACTGAAATTGATGTAGATGGTAAGAAGATGAAAGTGCGTGCTTTTAGTATTAGCACTGGGATTAATCATTATAATGGTGGTGGGATGAAACAGCTACCCGAAGCTATTCCCAACGATGGTATTATGGATATGACTGTTATCAGAAATGTAGGTAAGATATTAGTGATACGTTCTATTAACAAGTTATATGATGGGTCTTTTGTGAAACTGCCACAAGTGTCGATGCATAAAGGGAAAAAGATCTCTATAATGTCTAAAGGGAAAAGAAAATTAATATTAGAGGCTGATGGAGAGACTTTAGGTCATTCACCATTTTCTATACGTATTATTCCGCAGGCAATTTCATTCATTGTGCCTGAGGCTGTGAATAAAAAATATAATGGTGCTTTTTTGCATAAAGCAGTAGCTGTTTAAAATTTCTCTTGCCAGTCGTTATTAGCTTTTAGTAGGTTAATCAATTCGTCTATAGCATTTGCTTCAGGTATATTTTGTTTCATTATCTCTTTCTTTTTATATAGAGTAATGAGGCCATTCCCTGCTCCTACATATCCATAATCAGCATCAGCCATTTCTCCTGGACCATTTACAATACAGCCCATTACACCAATCTTTAATCCTTTAAGATGAGATGTTTTAGCTTGAATACGTTTTAATGTATCCACAATATTATACTGAGTACGTCCACAGCTTGGACAGGCAATGTATTCTGTCTTAGTCATTCTGCTTCTACTAGATTGTAATATAGAGAAAGACATATTAGTAATAGCATTGATATTTAATAAAATATTTTCTATCCAAATACCATCAATCAATCCATTAATAAGGAAAGTACCTAAATCAGAAGCTGCCTTAATAATAAATTTGTTAAAATCAGAAATACAATATTTTTTACGAAGAATAATAGGGTTATAGATTTTGTTGTCTTTTAATAGTTTTATAATATTATTTTGTGTTTCAGTGTTTCCTGATATCACAATTACTTCATCTTCTTTAATCTCTGACAGATTTGTATTATCAGAGTTTATTTCGGTGAAACAGATTTCTTTATTTCCATTTAATAGGAAAGAATTTTCTTTTTGTGGATTAAAAACTCCATCAGGAAGTAATTCTTGATTAGTAATTTTTTTTTCTGTGGTAACAATAACTACTGGAGGGTTATCTCCACCAATAGAATCTATTGTTTTAGAGTATGTCTTTTCGTAATCGAAGAGATGTTTTGTGGATGGTATTATTCTGTTGATGTCTTGAGTGGCATTGATAATACTTTTAGCTGCTGGCAACTCTTCTTCTGGTGCTTCTGTTAAGGACACACGGATAGTGTTGCCAATACCTTCGTGTAATAAAGTTGAAATCCCAGCAGCAGATTTTATTCTACCTTCGTCTCCTGCACCAGCTTCAGTAACTCCAAGATGAATAGGATAGTTTAATCCTTCCTTTTGCATCATTGTAACAATTAATCGGGTAGCGTGAATCATCACTCTAGTATTACTTGATTTCATTGAAACAACAATGTCGTTAAAATCTAAATCATTACAGATACGAAGAAATTCCATTGCTGATTCAGCCATGCCAATAGCAGTATCGCCATATCTACTCATAATACGCTGCGATAGAGAACCGTGATTGCTTCCAATTCTAATTGCTGTTTTGTGTTCTTTACAGATTGTTATTAGAGGTAAGATTCTTTCTTTTATTCTTTCAATTTCAGCGTTGTATTCTTCGTCGGTAAATTCAATTTTGTCTTTTTTGTTTCTGTCAACGTAGTTTCCCGGATTAATACGTACTTTCTCAATTACTTTTGCTGCTTCTTCGGCTGCTTTTGGATTAAAATGAATATCTGCTATTATAGGTACCTTGTAACCTCTTTTTATAAGTTCTTTTTTTATTATTGCCAGATGTTTAGCTTCTTTTACTCCAGGTGCTGTAATTCTTACCAATTCTGATCCCGCTTCAATCATTCGTATTGATTGTTCTACAGTAGCTTCGGTATCCATGGTGTTGGTGTTGGTCATTGATTGTAAAATAATAGGATTGTCACCTCCTATTGTTACATCACCAATTTTTACTTCACGTGATTGGTATGGGGTAAAAGGAAAATATTTCATATTGCAATAATTATTTTTGACAAAATTACAATTTTGTTTTTGATTTCAATTTCTATGAGCAAAAAATATATTAAAAAAATAGCCTATCAGTATTACTGATAGGCTATTTTTTTAATCAAATCAGTATCTTATAGCTTAAAGAGTTTTTTTGCTTTAATGTTGTTTTCGCCTTTTAATTGGTAATAATACATTCCTGATTTCCAGTTTGCAGTATTGATTTTTACCATTCTATCACTTGAAGAGATATTCTGTTCAAAAATAACACGACCGCTAATATCGTTTATAACGAGTGTACTGTTGTTTTGAACATTAACATTAATAATAGCATAATTATTTGCTGGATTAGGATAACTTTGTCCTAAAGACATATTATTTTCTATAGTAGAAACGCTTGTTCCCGAAGGGTTGAATAAAGCATCTGTAGCTGCAATAATATCATTAACAATATTTTGTTCAGCAATCATTTCTAAACCAATACCAAAGTATACTGTAGTGTAGTTTTCTGTTTGATTAACAATAGCAGCACCTTTTGAAGTGTTGTCATTGTAATAGAATGCTGTTGTAGCACTTCCTAATGGAGATAATTGATCAGGATACATATTTCCTGCGTACATATCAACAATAGTAGCATCGGCTATAGTTCCATAAATAGGGTCATTTTCGTTTGCTGTTAGGCTATTATTTGAAGAGCTTCCGTCATTATTATATTCTGTAGAAAGATAATTTGAATATAAGTTTTGTGTTATAGCATTTCCATTACCGTCGCCACTCATGATATCCCAACCTATATCCTGTCCTGCAACAAGTAAGTTACCACCATTGTCTAAGAAACTCATTAAAGCATTAGCTTGAGTATCAGTGAAAGAAGGGAAAGTCCATGCTACATTAAAATAAATATTTTTTACACTATTAAGAGCATCAGCATTATATGCATTAGCAAAAATATTTCCAGCAATAACATCATATGAAGTATTTCCAGCATTTTCTAAAGCATTCAAATATACATCCTGATGTGCAGTTGTTTCTGATCCGCCTGTTCCATTAACAACAAGGTCTTTTACACCTGATATCACATAGAATGAGATATATTTTGCAGGAGCATTTGGATTGCTTACTGATGTCATAGTGAATTGATATTTGTTAAATTCAGCAGTTACACCAGGCGTTACCTGAAGAACAATATCCATTGGAGAATCTTCGCTTATTGTAACAGTAGCTGTTTCGTCGTATGTTTCTCCGTTAATAACAAAAGAACTAGTCCAGTCATTAGATTCATCACTAGATAAAGTGATAATGAAATCTTGGTCACCTGTTAAGTTATTATCTGCTTGGAAAGTAAATGAAGTTTGTTCTCCGTTTGTTGTACTAGCATACTGACTTTCTTCTGTAGTCATACCACCAATAACTTGATTTGTTCCATTAATTAACGAAACTGCTTCTCCAGTGATTATTTCTTGTGTTGTTTCAGTAACATAAACAGCAACATCGCAGTCTTCGGCAATTAAATCAACATCTCTGATAGCATCAGGAAGAGTATAAGTATAAGTTTTTTCAACTAATGTTCCTGTTGTAGTAGTAGTGATTTCGTCGCCCCATTGTCCTGTAATAAAATGACGAAGCATGTGCATATGTTCGTAGTTATTACCAGCATTCCCTCCACTTTGAGGACCAAAAACATGATTTTGTAGTATAGCTACATTAATAAAGTTTGAAGATTCTGCGGCATCACCTGTGTAATATAATTCAACATTAACAGTTAATTCGCGTGTTGATTCTTCGTAACTAGTGATAACACCAATATTTAACGGAGATTCTTGCGCAAGAATAATATCTGTAGCAGCGCTCCAGCTTCCACGACTCATTGCCGTACCATTGCCTTGTTGCATACCGTCAAATACATGTCGGTTTACTGTTCCTGAAGGGTATCCTGTTAAATCACTTTGACCTGCTAAAGCATCACCAAAATCTGTACGATAATCAGGTTCACCTGAGTTAGGTGTTGCGTAACCTCCTGTGTGGTCTGCTACAACAACTACTCTGCCAGGGTTGTTTTCATATAGACCAGCTGCAATAGCATGACCATCTGGACAATAACCACAATGTATTCCTGTAAATTCTTCTAAAACAGCATTCCTAGGGAGTGTGTTAGTGGTTGTAATGGTCTGACTTACTGCAAATAAAGAGATGGTAAGCCCTAAAACAGTTAATAGTAAATTTTTTTTCATAGTGTTTGTTAAATAGATTATACTTTATATGACCTAAATATACTTAATTATGTTGTCTAGTACGAAAAAAATATTTTAATGAAGAAGAAATTATTTCGTTTGCATTATGATAAATAATAGAGACTTTGATTTTATCTTTGTAATTTTGTAGTTTATTTAAAAATATTGGATATGGAACGAATGGAGAGAAAAATTATTAAGAGAACAAAAATTGTTGCAACAATATCAGATTTGAAATGTGATACTGATTTTATTACGCAATTGTATCAAGAGGGGATGGATGTTGTTAGATTGAATACAGCACATCAAGATCATGAGGCTACTATGAAAGTGATCAATAATGTACGAGAAGTTTCAGACCGTATTGCTTTATTAATAGATACAAAAGGACCTGAAATAAGGACAACAAAAAAAGGAACTCCCATTACTGTTTCAAAAGATGCTGAGGTTACTATTTGGGATGCAGGGCATTTTATTGAAGAGGATTCTTCTATAGAGGTATCTTATGAACATTTTTCAAAAGAGATACATGAGAATTCAAGTATATTAGTTGATGATGGTGATATTGAGCTAAAAGTAAAAGAGATAAAAGAGCATTGTTTGATATGTACAGCCTGTTCGTCGGGTGAGATAAAACAACGAAAAAGTATTAATGTTCCTGCTGCTAAATTTAATCTTCCTTCGTTAAGCGAAAAAGATCATGGTTTTATACTTTTTGCTATTGAAAACAATATTGATTTTATTGCCCACTCTTTTGTTCGTAATAAAAAAGATGTATTAGAGATACAGAAAATACTAGATGCTCATAATTCTGATATAAAGATTATAGCTAAAATAGAGAATCAAGAAGGTGTTGATAATATTGATGAAATTTTAGATTATGCCTATGGTGTTATGGTTGCCAGAGGTGATTTAGCCATAGAGATACCTTTTGAAAAACTCCCTGGAGTGCAAAAATATCTGATAAATAAATGTATTGCACGTCGTAAGCCTGTTATTGTGGCAACACAAATGTTACATTCCATGATAAGTAATCCCCGTCCTACCCGTGCAGAAGTGTCTGATATTGCTAGTGCTATTTATAGTCAGGCTGATGCCACTATGTTGTCTGGAGAGACTGCTTATGGCGATTATCCTATCGAATCGGTACGTACTATGGCTACTGTGGCAAAAGAAGTGGAAGAGACTAAAGAAAAATTCCATGAAGCTCCAGCTATAATTTTGAATAATGAGATTAGTGCATATTTAGCAAAATCAGCAGTAAAAGCATCAGTCAGATTAGAAGCAAAAGCTATCGTAGCTGATTCTTCTTCGGGAAGGAAAATTAGAGACTTAGCAGGTTATCGTAGCCACGCACCAATATACGCTATGTGTACAGATAAGCGATTAGAGCGACAAATGTCTCTCTCATACGGGGTTCATACACGACATCTTAAAGAAAGAGGTAATAAGCAGGAATTAATTCGTGAATCAGTAAATGGTTTGTTAACGGATGGTTTTGTTAATGATGATGATAGAGTTATTATTGTTGGTGGTAGTTTTGGAAAAGGTTTTGGAGCCACTTTTTTGGAAATAAGTTCTGTTAAGAATTTGAAAAATTATTAGTACAGAATATTGCTTAGAGACGCTCATTTGTGCGTCTCTTTTAATCTTAAGTTTTCTCTAATTCATTAATGAAATTGTCAATGGTATCTTCTTATTGGTAGTTACTATGTGTATTGATACTCCAATAATAATTCTGTTATAGAAATTGGTATATTGGGTTTTATCTGTTTTTAGATTTATCAAATTTATATTATCTGAATTTAGTTTTTGTGATATTATTTTTGCTACCTTTTCTGTAGTGCCATGTTTTGATGTATAAATAATTGCTGTCTTTATGGCTTATAATTTTTATATGCATGTTTAGAATTAATTAAAAAAAAATCATCTTTTTATCATTTAAAATTGATATTCAGATGATTCTCATTTTTTTGTACATTTGCGCTTTTGAATAAAACAATAGAAAATATGCTTAGAACTCACAACTGTGGAGAATTAAGAATAGAAAATGTTGACCAAAAAGTAACCTTAAGTGGTTGGGTTCAACGTTCTCGTGACCTTGGAGGAATGACATTTGTTGATTTGCGCGACCGTTATGGTATTACTCAACTAGTGTTTAATATGGAAACAAATGAAGATCTTTGTTTAAAAGCACGTAAATTGGGTCGCGAATTTGTTATTAGTGTTATTGGTGTTATTGCCGAAAGAAGTAATAAAAATAGTAAAATGCCTACTGGAGACATTGAAATGATTGTTGATGAATTAACCGTTCTTAACAAGTCTAAAACGCCTCCTTTTACTATTGAAGATAATACTGATGGTGGGGAGGAATTAAGATTGAAATATCGTTATCTTGATTTACGTCGTAATATCAATAAAGAGACTCTTGTTTTACGGCATAAGATGACTATTGAGACAAGAAAATATTTGAATGATATTGATTTTTTAGAGATAGAAACACCTTATCTAATAAAATCTACACCTGAAGGTGCACGTGACTTTATTGTTCCTTCTCGATTATCACGAGGAGAGTTTTATGCTCTTCCTCAATCGCCACAAACTTTTAAGCAATTGCTTATGGTTTCGGGCTATGATAAGTATTTCCAGTTAGTGAAATGTTTCCGCGATGAAGACTTTAGAGCTGATCGTCAGCCTGAGTTTACCCAAATTGACTGTGAGATGTCTTTTGTTGAGCAAGAAGATATTCTTAATATTTTTGAAGGATTAACACGTCACTTATTTAAAACAGTGAAAGGTGTTACTGTTGACGAGTTTCCTCGTATGACATATGATGAAGCTATGAAATATTATGGTTCTGACAAACCAGATACTCGTTTTAAGATGAAGTTTGTTGAGCTTAATGATGTAGCACAAAATAAAGGCTTTTCTGTATTTGATAGTTCAGAACTTGTTGTGGGTATTAATGCTGAGGGATGTGCTTCTTATTCTAGAAAAAAATTAGATGCTCTTACTAAATTTGTTAAAAGACCACAAGTAGGTGCTAATGGTTTAGTGTATGTTAAATATAACGAAGATGGTACCTTTAAATCATCTGTAGATAAATTTTATTCTCAAGAAGATCTAAAAGAATGGGCTGAGAAGTTTGATGCAAATCCAGGCGACTTAATGTTAGTGTTAGCTGGTAATGTTGATAAAACACGAAAAGCTCTTAGCGCTTTACGTTTAGAGATGGGTAGTACTTTAGGTCTTATGGATCCTAATAAATATTCGGCCTTGTGGGTTGTTGATTTTCCTTTATTAGAATGGGATGAAGAATCGCAACGTTTTCATGCAATGCACCATCCATTTACTTCTCCTAAAACAGAAGATCTTCATTTATTAGATACTGATCCTGGTAAAGTACGCGCTAATGCCTACGATATGGTTATTAACGGCGCTGAAGTTGGTGGTGGATCTATTCGTATTTATGAACGCGATTTACAAAACAAAATGTTTAAGGCTCTTGGATTTACTGATGAAGAAGCACAAAAACAGTTTGGATTCTTGTTAGATGCATTTGAATATGGAGCTCCTCCTCATGGTGGTATCGCTTTTGGTTTAGATAGATTAGTAACGCTTTTTGCAGCTCGTGATTCTATTAGAGATGTAATAGCTTTCCCAAAAAATAATGCTGGACGTGATGTCATGATTGATTCTCCTTCTACTGTTAGTCAAGATCAACTTAAAGATCTTAGTCTGAAAATAACCGAAAAGGAAAAAAAATAATTTTATTATATGATAATAGTAACATGGCTGTAAGATAACTTTTACAGCCATGTTTTGTATTTGATAATAATAAATGATGCAACTTCTAGCGTTTTTTAAATGTCTAATAGACATGATAAATAAAAAAAGAAAAATGAGAAAAATTTTACAACAACTATTATTAGGATTAATATTTATATCTAGTACTGCTGTTATGGCTCAGGAAAATATTCTGACTCATAACATGTCTGCTGACGAAAGAGCTAGAGCTGATGAGATAGGAAGAGGTTTTGTTGAAACTGATCCTCCAACAGGCGAAGTTAGACCTGTTGCTGAATTTGAACCTATGGAAGCTGTATTGGTGAGATATCCATTCGGGATACCTCTTACTCTAGTGGCTTCTCTTTCACAGGAAATCACTGTTACTACTATTGTTACAGGTCAATCGCAACAGAATACTGTTTTATCGCAGTACGAAAGTAATGGAGTAAATATAGATAACTGTAATTTTGTTTATGCTCCTACTGATACATATTGGACACGCGACTATGGTCCTTGGTTTATAGAATATGGTGATAATCAATTTGGTATTGTTGACTTTCCTTATAACCGCCCCCGTCCTGGTGATGATGATTTACCTATTGTGATGGCCGATTCTCTTAATTTAGAATTATTTGGTATGGATCTTATTCAAACAGGTGGTAACTATATGGGTGATGGTATTTCTATGGCAGCATCTACCGATTTGGTGTTAGAGGAAAATCCTTCTCAAACAGAAGCTGAAGTAAGACAAAAGATGCAAGATTATATGGGGGTTTCAACTTATCATATTAATGATGACCCTTTGGGAGATTATATTAAACATATCGACTGCTGGGGTAAGTTTTTAGATGTTGATAAAATTCTTATTGCTGAGGTTCCAGAGTCTGATCCTCGTTACGATGATTATGAAGCTGTAGCTGATTATTACGAAAATGCTACTTGTAGCTGGGGAACTCCTTATAATGTTATTAGGGTATATGCTCCTGGTGATTATCCTTATACGCCATATTCAAACACTTTAATAATAAATGATAGAGTTTATGTCCCTATGACTGGTAGTCAGTGGGACGATGAAGCTATTGCAACGTATGAAGAGGCTATGCCAGGATACGAAATTATTGGTATAGAGTATGATGATTGGATGAATACTGATGCTTTGCATTGTAGAACACACGAAATTGTTGACCGTGGTATGTTACGTATAAAGCATATGCCTACCTTAGGTACTGTTGATCAACAGGATGAATATGTTATTACAGCAGATATTATTCCTCATAGCGGACAAGCTATTTATGCTGATTCTGTTAAGGTATATTACAAATTTAATACTGATGATAACTACTCTAATATAGTGATGCAGAATACCGAAGGAGATACTTATCAAGCTACAATTCCTGTTACTGATGAAGTTAGTGACGTGTATTATTATATTCATGCTGCCGACGAATCGGGAAGAAGCGAGAATCACCCTTATATTGGTGCTCCTGATCCTCATGACTTTCATATACAGTCTTCTGTATCGGCAAATATTCTTGTTAATACTAACGAAATATCTGCTACTTGTCAGGTAGGAACAGTAACCGAAGAGTCGTTTACTATTAATAACATCGGAGAAGCAGACCTTACATATAATATTGAAGTAAATTATATTGATGGAGAGGATTGGTTAAACTTTGATGTTGTGTCTGGCATTATTATTCCTGGCTCACAAAATGATATTATAACACAATTTGACGCAACAGGATTAGAAGTAGGTACATACACAGCAGAAATATTAATTAATTCTAACGATCCTGATTCTCCACAAGAGGTTATCAATGTTATTTTTAATGTTTCGGTAAATACTTCTGATATGATAGCGACTTATGGCGACTTTAAAGTATCGCCTAATCCATTTAAAGAAAGTATGGCTATTGAGTTTGCTGTACAAAGCAATCAGACGGTAAGTGTTAATATTTATAATATTAACGGTAAGTTAGTAAAACAAATTAATAAGAATCTAACTTCTGGTAAACATATTATTAATTGGGCTGGTGATGATAGTAATGGAAAAGAAATTGAAAAGGGAGTCTATTTGATTAATATTAAAACAAATAGTAAGAATTTCA
>Ga0256842_1002679_pt1 | contig 12481 bp, 12 predicted proteins | sample 4559240metaG_FD_185973 | JGI IMG/M metagenome (GOLD analysis project Ga0256842, IMG submission 185973) | Hydrothermal vent microbial communities from Guaymas Basin, Mexico - 4559-240 | ecosystem: Environmental > Aquatic > Marine > Hydrothermal vents | place: Mexico: Guaymas Basin | collected...
CATTAGAGTTCTATTACAAAAGAACATCTTTTTTAGATGATTATTTTTTAAGAGGAGAAAATTATGAATTTTCTACAAGTACAACAAGAAGGTAAAAAAATATCTACAGTATCTAAATCAAGATATGCAGATTATGAGCGTTGCCCACTAAAGGCTTACAAACAAATACGTGAGACAAAGAAAAACTTTTCACGCGGTAAAATGTTGGATGTAGGTATTCTTGGTCATGATATCGCTGCTGTTGAAAGTAGTCGAGTTTTGGGTGGAAATTATGTTTCTACACAAGAAGATTTTAGTTTAGAAGTTGTTTATGAGGTTAATGAAGAAATTCGTGGGCACATAAATTTTGATTCTTTACTTCAAGATCAAGTCTTAGTTGGTATTGAAGAACAATATTCAATTGAATTACCTGATGTTGAAGATGGCTTTTCTTTAACAGTTAAAAATGACTTAACTACATATAGAGAAATTAGAAATATTCCCTATACTGTTATTTATGAATGGAAAACAGGTTATCAGATTGCATCAGAAGCTGATTCTGAAGCAATTTTATATGCTTATGCTGCTTATAAAAAATATGGTTTACCTGTAATTTTTATTCGTCTTGGATTACGAAATGGAAAGCGTTTTGTAAAAGAATTTAAAGTTGAAGCTTTAGAAGCTATCGAACCTACAGTTATTAATTTGGTTAAACGATACAAAAAAGACATGGAGGATACATATTCTCCAGAATTTAGACCTGGATCACATTGTCAATATTGTGATTATATAGCATCATGTGATGGAAGAAAGTATATTGCAAGTCTTCGTCATAAGTATAAAGCTGCTATATGGGCTAAAGAGTTTGCTAAAAAATATGATGCTGAGGTTAAAGCTGCAGCAAAAGAAATTTTAGAAAAAGAAGGAAAACCTTCTGTTGGAGAAAGTTCTGTATTAATTCCTTTTTTAGAAGGAAGATATGGTGCAATTGCTTCTACATCAAGTTCTTTTCAATTAGCTACAAGAAAAATTAAAAAAGCAGATATAATTGCTAAATTAGTTGAAGCTGGTCGATTAGAAGAATTTTTACCTAATTTAGAGTTAAAATTTGATGAAGAGGTAGCAAAAAAGTTATCTGAAGAATTTGAAATACCTTTTAAAGAGGTTATTCGAACAAGTATTAAACTTGAAGAAGTTGAAGGAGAAGATGATGAGTAATGAAAATAAATTTATATCTCACACAACAAGAAAAAAAAGACCAGGTGAAGTTGATGGAGTAGATTATTATTTTGTTTCTATAGAAATGTTTAATAGCATACCTATGGCTGCGTCTTTCTCTGTTTCATCATTAGTTTCTGGTGGTGTTATTGGTAAATATGGTGTTTCTGAAGAAGAATTTATTCGTGTTAAAAAATTTGGTGATAAAATTATTGGTTTTTTAGGAAGAAGTGCTTCTGGTAAAACAACCTCTGAAGATATCGTTAAGAATAAACATTTAATTTTACCGTTTATTTCTCAATCATATCTAATTGATTTATTAAAAGCAGCTAAAAATAATGGATTTGATATCCAAGTCCTTGTTTTTGAAGCAAGTCGAGAAATACGAAAAGAAAGAATGATTTCTCGAGGTACTTCGGAAGAAGATATTTTTAGACGATTTTTAATTGAAGATAATGAAGGTGAGTATAACTTACAAGAAATATCTCATAAATTAGGAATTGATTTAGATATTATAGATGCAGAAGCATCTGAGTCTGAAGTTTTAGATCAAGTTTTAAAAGTTATTTCTTAAGGAAAAATTATGAAAACTGAAAATATGACTAAAATCCTCATAGAGATACCTGATAAAGAATTTTTTAGGTCTTTAGGGGAAAAGGTTAAGGATAAGATTATTAATCGCTTAATGGCCAATATTGAGCCTGTAGTGATTGTTAATAGAGTCCTTTATATAGATATATCTGATAATGTAAAATCAGATGAAAATAAATTAATCTCTTTTCGAAAATATTTTAAACAATATAAAATTGAGGTATATAGATTAATCCAAAGAGAGATGGGCTTTATTGGCATGAAAAATGTTAAAGAAGTTGATCTTGATAATTTAAGGTTTTTATATAGCTTACATAAAAAATTTGGTGGAGATCTTTTTATAGAAAATCTTAAAGGAAAATAAGATGTTAAAAGATGCAAAATTATATAGTATCAAAGATAAAGTAGGTTTTATTGAAACTGAAGGTGAAGCTGTAAGCAAACCTGTTTCAAGCAATAACAGTAACAAGCTAAAAACAATGAGTTCTGAGTCTGGATTAATCTTTACTACATATACTCTTCGTTCTGATGGTTTATTTTACGACATGAAAAAATCATCTTTATTTGATGATTAAGTTAAGTAGTTTCTCTACTTAACGAAAGCTTTAAGCTTTTATAGTTATTTTTTGAAGTTAATATTTTATTTCAAAATCACATTATAATTTATTATGCTTAAAGAAAATATATTTAGAATAAAGAACAACACATTAAAGTATATTTTTCTTTAAATAGCTATTTTATTTTGTAGTGTTAATTGATAGCCAATTCTTTTAAATGCTTTTATTGGATTTACTTGGAGTGATTTTTTAAATATTTTTCTTATAGAGGAAATTGAGGATTCTATTGGTGAGTTATTTATAAACTCAGGTTCTTGAGCTATTCCTGAAAGGATTGCATCTATATTTATTACTTCTGTATAATGTCTTATAAAATATAAAACAACTTGGAAATCTAAATTTTTCTTTATAACTAATTCAACTTCTTTATCTTCTTCTGTCATTATAGTTATTATTCTTTCTTCATAATTAATAGAAGAAATTTCTTTTAATGGTATTGATAAAAAATGATTAGTTGTTTCTTCTTTGATAAAATCTTCAATATTTAAATTTGTTTTATTTATATATTGAGTGTTTTCATCTACTGAAGAATAACTTTTCTTGATTTTATTTTTCAGATTTGTTAATAAAGATTCTTTTATTGATTCATCATAAGTTATATATAGAGTATATTGTTTATATTGGTTATGAAGAGTTCTTAATATATTTAGATATTTTTTATTATTTAGTAATTTTTCATCTATATTTAAAAAGAAAAGATCATACAATCTCATACTAATACAATAATCAGCTTCATCTACATCATCTGTTACATCAAAAAACATACATTTTTTATATGTTTTATCTAAATTTAAATCTTGCTCTATATTTTGTCTATTAAAATTTATTAAGGTTGTTCTCATTTTATCATTCCTATTGTTGAATTTGATTTTAAGTTTTCTATATTTAAATTTAGATCTAAAGAAGACCCTATTAATGACTGTGTAAGTGATTTTTGTTTTTTTAGAGAGTATCTATTGAAAAGAATATTATCTTCTAAATTTGTTTTTTCTATTACCAATTTCTTAAATTTAGTCCAATCTATAACTTTGTCTACAAGGATACCTTCTACCCTTTTATCTTGGGCTATAAAAATTCTACCTTCGGCGTATTCATTTAATGTTTTTCTATCTAATTTTCTACCTCTTTCTACTACTTTAAGAAAACCTTCATACATAACATCTAAGACTTCTTTTTGTACTCTTTCTTTTTGCTCAGGTTTCATATATGAAAGAGTTGAAAAGACTTTCTTATATTCTCCTGCTGTAAGAGTCTCCTCTCCTATCCCTATTTTTTTAGCTAATCCTTCAAAGACCATATGCTCCATAATAACACCTATAGAACCTACAACTGCAAATCTATTAGCATAAATATAGTTTGATTGTGATGCTATCATATAAGAGCCACTTGCTGCCATCGAATCTACATATAAATAAATAGGTTTTTTATTTAAAAATTCTTTTTGTAGACTACTAAATGTATCAGCAATATTCCAAGAAGCTACTGGTGTTCCTCCTGGTGATCTTAATTTTATAATAATTGCTTTAACATCTTCATTTTTTGTAATTTCTATCATTTTTGAAATAAATTTATCAGCATATTTATCTGTTATAGCTTCATCTAATGTGAGAATAGCAACATGTTCTTTGTTTGGTGTTCCATTTATTAGTCCAGCTTCATTAAAAGCCATTGTCATTCTATAGGCTATATAGGCAAAGAATATTAATTCGAAGAGAAGAAAAAATAGTACCATTATTCTTTGACTAACTAATCTAAGTCTAGCTAATTTATATTCACCTTTCAGTAAATTTTGTTCTTCATTAGATAAAGAACCATCTTTATCAGCTATATTTTTTGAAATTTGGTCTCTTAATGTGTCTAACAATATAAAATCCTTTATTTAATCTAAATAATATAAGTTAATTTAGATATTTAAGTTTCGTTTAAATTATTATACCAAAAAAAGTTTGAAATGCAATGGATTTTTTATGAATTTGTAGTAGAGGGTCTATTTATATGTATAGAACCTCTATATTTAGGTAGTTTAGTAGATATATTTGACTGTTTTAGCTTTTTTCTTTTTAGCTTTTTTCTTTTTAGTTATTTTCTTTTTTTCTTTCTTTTTATTATATTTTGTTCTAATAAGATCATCTGTTTTATTAAATATTTTTGCAGCTGTTTCTTTATCATTTTTTTCTGCAAAATGTTTTATTATTACTTTAGCAGAATCTCTCAGCAACCTTTTTGCTTTTATCATATCGTCAATGTCTTCATTGCTTACATTTTTGTGTTTTTTCATTAAAGCAATAGCTTTAGATGAAAGTTTCCAGCTTTTAAAGAATTTTTGATTTTGTGCTTCTTGATAACTTGCTTTAATTAATTCTTTTGCTAATTTTTTATTTAAATATTCAACATGTGACTCTTGACCTGATAACAAACTTAAGCTTCTTGCTGATTTTGAATAATTTCCTTTTGCACTGTTATACATATAATCAATATATAACCAGAGATTAGTGTCTGAAATTTCATAATAATATTTAAGAAGATCTTTTTGTTTACTTTTAAATATCTTTGATTCAGCATACATTATTATAATATCTTCTATCTTAATGCCTTTTCTTTTTACCTGATTTATTGTTAACTTATTAGTACAAGCATTTATCTTTTTATTTAAAGTCGTGATATAAAATTTTTCTCTTCTTTTATCAGGAATTAAAGTTTCTTTGTTTAATGTTCCTTTATTTATATTTGATAAAATCATCCAAGGAATATCTTTTCTTACAAGTCTTCCATCATTTAGTTCTTCTTTATACATATTTAAACCAGGATTATAGTCAAAGTAATCTATTTTTTCTAAGAATAGATATGTCTTATAAGAAGGTTCCATTAATTTTTTATATAGTCGAGGATCTTCATCTTTAAATCTTTCAACTAAAGTTCTAACCATTGTTTTAAGTTTTTCATCCTCTCCAAATATAACTGATAACATAATTGGGTCCCATATAGATAACTCTTGAATAAAAGGATTATATATTTTACTTTTATTCTTTTTATTTCTATATGGATTATATACATTAGATGCATCTTTTTTTACTTTAACACCTTGAGCTTCAACAACTTTAATTAATAAATTAATGTATTGTTTAGCTATTCTTGAATCATAAGGTTTTGATGTTACATATCTTGCAAGTGAAGCTACCTGCTCTTTATCTTTTTTAGATGTTTTTATTCCCAAGTTAAATCCGCGAGAGTAGTAATTATTATTTTCAGTATAAATAGAATGGTTTTTTATGTTATCTACATAGTTTTTAGAGCATATATTAGTTTTTTCTTGTGAAAAATTAGCAGATAACAAAGTTGTTAAGACTAATGATATTAATATTAGTGTTTTTTTCATAAAAGTATACCTTTTTTAAATTTTAACAATTATATCATATGATTTATATTCTATTTGCTTTAAAGTGTTTTTAACACTGATAGTATTTTTAAGTAATCACTATATTGTCTTTTAAAGTGTCTTCTGTTTAATGGTGACTCTTTATATAACTCAGTTGCACTTTTCTTTTCTTCAAGAGATCTTTTTAATAATTTACCTTTTCTAAAAAATAAAATATCTTCATTTGGGAAAAACTTGTTCATTACTTTAAAAAGATCTTCTTTGTCTTTTTCAGTCTCTATTATATTCCCAATTATTATTTTTTTTGTATTCTTATATTTTGTAATTACTTGAAGACCTTTCATTATAGCATTAACATCTGGAGTAATTGGAATTAATAATATATCTGATTTACTAATAATTTCATCTACATTAGCGTCTTTAAATCCACCAAAATCATAAAGTGTATTTTCATAAAAGGGAATGTTCTTTAAAACGTGTTTCGCTTGGTTTTTTTGAGAGAATGAATTTACTGCAACAGAAAAATCATTTGTTATATATCTTGTGTTTAGATCTTTTGCCAGAGAGTAAGAAAGAGATGTTTTTCCAACACCACCTTTTGTAGAAAAAACTGAGATAACCATAAAAACCCTTTATTTGTAATTATCTATATTCTATCAAAATTTAATTTAAAAAGCAATATTTTTCATAAAATGATTAAAGATTATCTTCTTGATAAATCAAGAACATCTTTATTTATAATAGGATCTATACATAGTAAATTTCCTTTATCATCTTGAAGAAATTGATTTGGATGTAAATCCATTTCATCTGTACCAACTTCTATAACATCTATTAATGCTTTAAATGTGTCTATCATCGCTTTAGATAGAGCTTTATTACATTCAGAAGAATCTATTTTAAATACTTCTTCTGGGCTTTTTGATGCTAAAAAAGGGATTAAATCTTCTATATAAGTTAGAGAAAATTCATATGAATATTCAAACATTAAGTCTGTAATTTCGAAAAGTAATTTCGAAAACTCTTTTTTTTTTAAAGAATGTTTTATTAGTTTTTTCATTGAAAAGCTGTTAAAATCTTTATAAGATTTTAATTCTTTTAGATTTAAATTTATACCTGAAGTTTTTTCTAAGTTTTTGAAGTAATAAAATTTCTTAGGATCTATAGTATAAATTGTAACTGTGTTGTTATTATTGTCAAATGCAATAGAAGTAACTCCACGACCTAAAATAGAATTCTTATCAAAATCTATTTTTTGTTTTTTTAACATGTTTAAAGTCATTAACTTTTTCATATTATTCACCTTTAAAAGAAGTTCCTTTGTTATATCTTTTTGTTAAAAGATTATATAAAGCTTTTATTTTTCTTTTAGTGAATCTATTATTTGTGATTTTTCTTCACTCTTTTTTGAAAACTCAACTAACTCTATGTTTAAAATTCTATTTTCTTGTATTAGGAGATTAACAATTGAACCAACTTTTAAGTTATTAGTTATTTTTTTAGATAAAGAAACACCTATTTGATCCTCATTTAAGAAAATTATTGTAACAATTTCTCTTTCTTTATCACCTTTACTCTCTTTTACACTCTTAACCACACCAGTTCTTTTTAAAATAAATACCGCTGATTCTTTTAAATTAAGAACTTTTGCACTTATTATTGAGGTTGATAGGAATAAGCTTAAAATTAAGCTTATTTTTATTGTTGTTTTTAACATATTAATTCTTTACTTTATATATATCAGTTATTTTTGAGTTTTCTTTTATTTCAAACAACTGGGAACCTTTTATGTTTTTACCAGTATTCTCTATTTCAGAAGTTCTTTTTGAGAAAATTATACCATTTTCATCTTTTATATTTAATATTGAATTTTCATCTTTAGACCAAGAAATCATATGTGTTATATATCCTGATTTTTTTGTTAATCCCATACAGATCATACCTAAACCAGATCTTCCTTGTAATTTAAAAGTAGAAGCTTTAACTATTTTTGTCATACCTGATTGGGATATTGTTATAATTAAATCATTATCATCCTCAAAAACTTTCATACCTATTAATTTATCATCATCTTTGATTTTTATTGCAACTACACCTTGAGAAGCTCTACCTACACAACTTACAGCTTCTAAGTTAAATCTAATTGATTTAGCATGAGCTGTTATTATTATTATGTCAGGTTGTTTACCTTTACAATTTTTTGTAATTGTCGCAGCAAGAACAGATGTGTTGTCTTTTAAATTTATACCTGTTATTCCTGGTTTTCTCATAGCTCCTTTGTATAAAGATAAAGAAGATTTTTTTATCATTCCTGATGTAGTTAACATTGTTAATACATTATCTTCATTAAATTCATCTACTTCTAATACCTGAATAACTTTGTCTTTTGGATTTATCTCTAATATATTTTCAATGTAAGAACCTGTATTAGAATCTGTAATATCGTAAGCTTTGATACCATATACTTGACCTGATTCCATTACAAAAATCATAATTGATGTTGTATTAGTTTCAAAAATATCTATAATATAATCATCGTGATTTAGCTCAATTAGAGGTTTGTTATTTTTAGCTAATCTTAAAACATCTTTTTTGTTTATTCTCTTTACATAATTGTTATGTGTAATAATTATAGAACAATCTTCTTTAGGTGTAATATCGTTAATAACTATATCTTCGAAAGAAGATTTTATTACACTTCTTCTTTCTCTTGAAATTAATTTTCTTACTTCTTTAAACTCTTTAGTTAGTTCTCTTATCTGTTTTTTATCATCTTCAACAATACCTTTAGCTTTTTCTATTACTTCAGATAAATCTTCTCTTTCTTTTTCTAAAGTCATTTTTTCTAATGAAACTAATTTAGCAAGTCTTATATTTAAAATAGCTTTTGTTTGTAATCTTGAAAAACCTAATTCTCTAATTGACTCTCTTGCTTTAGACTCTTCTTCCGAAGATCTTATTATAGAAATAATTTTATCTATCATTGAAATTGCTTTTAATAAACCATCTATAATATGTGTTCTTTCTTGAGCTGTTTTTAAAATACTTTTATATTTTCTAACAACAACTAAGAATCTATGGTCTAAATATCTTTCTAAGATTTCTAATAAACCATATTCTTTTGGTGTTGGTGAGATTTCTTCGTGAATATTTTCTTCTTTATCTATAACAACTGCAAAACAAGGAACTGATGTATCAAACTTTGTATTTTTTAATATGTAATTCCAAACAGATTCAGGATCAATTCCTGATTTTAATTCTATTATGATTCTCATGTTTTTATCAGAGTTATCAATTATATTTGTTATAGAAGACATAAAAATATTGTCTTTTTCTGAGTTTCTCTTTAGATCTACAAGTTGTTGAATTAAACTTGTTTTCTCATACATCCAAGGTATTTCAGTAATTATTATTGCTTTTTTACCTCTTTTTAAGTCTTCTATATGATGCTTAGATCTTATTCTTACACTACCTTTCCCTTTTTTTATTATATCTATCATACTTCCTGTATTATATACGTATCCACCTGTAGGAAAATCTGGAGCAGGCATTAATTCAAGAACTTCTTCAGGAGTAATAGATTGTTTCTTTTTTCTTTTTATTAACATTAAATCAATTACATCCATTACCTCATTTGGATTATGAGGTAATATTGATGATGCCATACCTACAGCTATACTTCCTTGTAAAACACCGTTGATAATTATATTTGGATATGGTGCTGGTAAGACTTCCGGTTCTATTTCTTGACCGTCATAGTTAGGTCTAAAATCAACAGTATCTTTATCTAAATCTTTGAATAAAGATGCTCCAAATTTTGTCATTCTTGACTCTGTATAACGTTGAGAAGCAGGTGAATCTCCATCTATAGAACCAAAGTTACCTTGACCATCTATTAAAGGACAATTGAGCTTCCAATCTTGTGTCATCCCTACAAGAGTATCATATGCTGCTATATCTCCATGTGGATGAAATAAACCAATAGTAGAACCAGTTATTCTTGCTGATTTTTTAAACCCACCTGTAAAAGAAATACCTAATGTCTTCATAGTGTATAGAAGTCTTCTTTGAGATGGTTTTAAGCCATCTCTTAGGTCTGGAATTGATCTTCCTACTATAACTGATCCAGAATAGTAAATCATACTTCTAACGGCTTCTTCTGTTAATAAAATTTTATCAGAATTCTCTTCATCTTTTTCTATAATGTGACTAAATATTTTTTTATATTTATCAAAATCTATTTTTTTATTCATAATTTTACCCTTTTTTATAAATCTAAGTTATCTAAACCAATTTCTTTTGTGAAGTTTAATAAAAACCATCTTCTAAAAGTATTATCTTCACCTCCTAAGAGTTCAAGAATGTTAGACATTTCTTCTTTTGTTAGGTTTAAAACTTCATCTGCATATAATTCTTCTAATTCTTCTAAAACTACTTGTTTAACAACTCTTGTTTTAGGGTCCATAGCAGTTTCTTTTAGTTGATCAGGATTCATTTCTCCAAGACCTTTAAATCTTGATTTTAACCATCCTTTTAAAGAATCATCTTCTATCTCTTTTGTAACTTTTTCATGAACTATTTCTATTTCTTCAATTGTTAAATCTTTAATTGAGCATTCATTTATTGCTGCAAAGTCATCAAGAGAATCTTCTTTCCTCTTCTCTATTTGAATTTTTGTATATTTTTTAGAAACTTGTTTTTTTACCCAGATATCTAATTCTTGATCATCTTTAAAATAAATATAATTATCTCCTTTTGACATCCTATATAGTGGAGGTACAGCAATATATAAATAACCTTTTTCAATTAAAGGTCTCCAGTATTTATAAAATGCATAAAATAATAAAGTTTTTATGTGTCCACCATCAATATCAGCATCTGTCATAATAATAATTTTATGATATCTTATTTTAGATAAATCTATCTCATTACCTATACCACATCCCATTGCTGTAATTAAAGAACCAACTTCTGTGTGTTTTAATACTTTTGCTAAAGGATGTTTATATACATTTAAAATTTTACCTTTTAGTGGAAGAATTGCTTGTGTTTTTCTGTCTCTTGATTGTTTAGCAGAGCCTCCAGCTGAATCTCCTTCAACAAGATAGATTTCACATTCTTCAGGATCTCTACTTTGACAATCAGCGAGTTTTGTTGGTAATACGCCTGTCATAGAATCAGCTTCTGATTTTCTAACAGCTTCTCTACTTTTTTTTGCAGCTTCTCTTGCCTTTTTAGCTAACTCTACTTTTTTTGTAATTTTTTCAAGGTCTTTTGGATTTTCTTCTAACCATCTATAAACTTGGTCTCTTACTGTACTATAGACTATCTTATAAGCATCTGGACTATTTAATTTTCCTTTAGTTTGACCTTCAAATTCTGGCTCAGGTTCTGATATGGAAACTATGGCGATAATTCCTTCTCTTGCATCATCAATAGATATGTCATCTCCACTTTTAGCTTTTTTCTCATTCATTTTTTTTACTAAAGAAACATACAGAGCTTTTGTGAATGCATTTTCATGATCTCCACCAAGAGGAGTAGGTATATTATTTGTAAAACTTTTTATATTTTTAACTGTTGATTTACCAATATATGTAAAAGATATTTCTACTTCAACTCTTTTTAAACCTTCTTCTATAGTTTCTGGATTATTAATTATTGTCTGTATTGGAATAAAAGGTTTTTCATTCTTTAATTCATATTTAACAAAATCTAAAACACCATTTTCAAAATTAAATTCATCTTCATTTTTTATAATTTCATTGTTTTCATCTAATGTTTCATATCTATAGATAATTTTTAAACCTTTATTTAAAAAAGCTACCTCTCTAAATCTTTCTATAAGAATATTGTCATCAAACTCTATTCCTCTTTTGAAGATTTTTTTATCTGGTTTAAAAGTAATTTTTGTTCCTGTTTTTTTACATTCACCAACTACTTTTATTGATTCAGCTGTTTCGCCTTCTTTAAATACAATTTTATGGTGTTTTCCTTCTCTACAAACTTCAGCTATCATATATTCTGATAAAGCATTTGTTACAGAACTACCTACACCATGTAAGCCTCCTGAAACTTTATATGTATCTTGATCAAATTTACCTCCAGCGTGTAAAACAGTTAGAACTGTTTCAAGTGAAGATAATCCTGTTTGTGGATGTATTGCTACGGGTATACCTCTACCTGCATCTTGTACAGATACTTGATTATCAATAGTTTTTTCTATTAAAATTATTTTTCCATAACCAGCGGAAGCTTCATCTATTGAATTATCAACTATCTCATAAACTAAATGATGTAAACCTCTTAACCCAGTATCACCGATGTACATACCTGGTCTTTTCCTAACAGCATGAATGCCTTCCAATATTTTTATATTACCTGCGCCATAAGATTCTTCAGCCACTAAATCTCCTTTTTTCTATTATTAGAAGCATTATAGCAATAAAATTCTTATAAAATAATTAAGTCTAATTTAATTGTTTTATTAAAAGATGGCATAATTACAAAAAAAATATAGGAGACCTTATGGATTTTATAAAAAAAATAAGTTTTTATTTAGTTGTAGCTGCATTAATGTTTGGAGCTTTCTTGATAATAAAAAACACAGGAAATAACACGGAAACAGAGTCTTTAATTAATGAAGTTGATAAAACAGATAAATCAGTTAATATCGATAAGGAATTAGCTTCTATATCGA
>Ga0256842_1002680_pt1 | contig 12478 bp, 15 predicted proteins | sample 4559240metaG_FD_185973 | JGI IMG/M metagenome (GOLD analysis project Ga0256842, IMG submission 185973) | Hydrothermal vent microbial communities from Guaymas Basin, Mexico - 4559-240 | ecosystem: Environmental > Aquatic > Marine > Hydrothermal vents | place: Mexico: Guaymas Basin | collected...
AGTGTATCACTATCTGTAGTTGAGCTATCTGTAATCTTATCACTAGCAGAAGCAGTTAATAGTCCTGCATTAAATGTATCATTCTTATCAGTACCAGCTAATGTATCCGCACTTGTAGTTAAACTTCCCGTTCCTCTTACTCAAAAATCACCTCTTTTTATCTCTTTTATCCCTCTATAAAGCCCTTAAATAAAGGAAATGAAAGTATCACTCTGTAAATTGATTTTCTAGTGTAGATTTTCTTGCTGGCATATTGCTGGTAATGGCTAAAACAGAAATGACTATTAAAGCTTTTAAGAGAGCTTATCTATAGGGTTTTATGTGTTGAGGATTTGCTGGTGTATTGCTGGCAGCAAGTGAGATTTTAAGCTAGTTGTAATATTGAGATTTGGGAGTTTATCTAAACTTATATATAGATTTGGTATAATATAGTAAATTTGTAAAGGAGTGTCACCAATGGTAGATATAGAAACACTAAAACATGAGATAGTAGAAAGACTGAAGCCTCTTGACCCTGATAAAGTTATACTGTTTGGTTCGTATGCTTATGGTACTCCAAATGAAGATAGTGATATTGATTTGTATGTTGTTACTAAAGATAATTTTATTCCTCAGAGTTTTAGAGAAAAAAGTGAAGTGCATTTAAAAGTTTCTAGGGCAATGAGAGATCTTCTTCAGAAATATCCAACAGATTTAATTACACATACAAAGGCTATGAATGAGAAGTTTTTAGAATTAGGTAGTCCATTTTCAATGGAGATAGCCAATAAAGGTATAGTAATATTATGAGTTTATTTTTATCTCAAGAGTGGATTAGTGCAGCCAAACTAGATTTGGTAAATATAAAATATATTATCAATGATGAACTTTTATCTCCTATTGTAGCATTCCACTCTCAACAAGCTATAGAAAAAGCATTAAAAGCATTGTTAACTAGTAAAAAAATCAATTTTAAGAAAATTCATTCATTAGAAAAGTTATTAATGTTATGCAAAGATTATCTTTCTATAGATAACTATGATGTAATTGATTTGTTAGACACATTATATATAGATTCTCGTTATCCTGGTAGCTTTGGACTTCTTCCAAACGGTAAACCTACATTAGAAGATGCTAAAGAGTTTTATGAATTTGCTTTAGATATATTTGATAGAGTTTGTAAACTGCTAGAAATTGACCCAGAAGAAGTAAAAAAATAAAATAGTGCCAGAGTGAGATAATTCCACTCCAGCACTCTAACTAGCTTTTTTCTGTTTTGCTATATGACGAAGTAAAGTAGATCTACCAACTCCAAATCTAGTAGCAACCTGTTTAGAACTTTGATTGTGTTTCAACTCTATAGCTTTTACTACTTGCTGTTTAGTTAGCTTTGGTGGTCTTCCTACTCTTTTACCATTAAGTAACCCTATGCTTCTTTTCTCTACTTTTATATCTTCTATAAACTCTATAAGATATAGTAGTAGTTCATCTAGGGTATGTGTATCTTTAGAGATAAACTGTTGTTGTACTACTTCTAGGGTTACATCTTTATCTTCAAGTTCAAACAGTACCTCTAGGAGTGATTGTACACTTATACACAGTATTGATAATCTGGTAACAGCTAGTATATCTCCTGATGATAGAGAATCTATTGCATCTTGAAGCTTTTGTTTATCTTTGTAATGTAGATTTTTTGAAGTCTCTACATAGATTTTAGAGCAACCTTGAGAGATAAGAAGTTCTGATTGTTCCTCTATCTCTAACCTAGAGGTTGATTGTATATACCCTATTTTCTTCATCGTACCATCGCCTTTACTATATCTTCATCAGTTGGGTTGATGTATCTCATTGTTGTTTTTACATCACTGTGACCTATAAATTTTGATATAATTTTAGTGTTAATTTGTTTACTTCCCATCTCTGTTATAAGTCCTTGCCTGAAACTATGGCTTGTATAGCCATCTCCTAAGATTGATTTCATTACACTATTGACTTGTGCTATAAATGTAAGTGGGTGGATTGAACTTTTTGCAGATTTATTACTACCTTTTGAGATAACTCTTATTTGTAAGTCTGTATCAGCTGTTATGGTAAAAAGCTTTTTAAGTTGCTTTTGAAATTCATCTGTAGCAAATAGCTTTCTCTCATTTTTAGTTTTAGGAAGAAGTAGTTTTGTTTCTCCATTGTTTAGCAGCTCTTTAATATGGTGTAGTCTCATCTCTTGTAGCTCATTTAATCTTAGACCAGTAAAGTATAAAACAGTAAATGCTCTAAGTAGATTATCTTTAGTGTTATCTCTCATAGATTCATCACCTCTTACTGAACTCATTAGCTTTTTATACTCAAGTTCGGTTACTGATTCTTTTATCCGTTTAACTATCTTTTTCTTATTCTTTGCTTTCATATCCTTTTCCTTATAATATATCCTTCTAATGGTGTGTTTTATGGGGTTTTGTTTTTTGTGTTGTGTAGTGAGAGGCTTTAAAGCCCTTGAATAGGGAAAACCTTATAAACTACATAAGTTTATGTGGTTTAATCTTTCTCTCTAAAATAATCACTTGCTCCATTAAATTCAAACAAAGCTTTTTCTATAGTTTTGTGAAATGCTTCAGATCTATTACCTATATAATCCTCTTCAAAGTAGATATAACCTCTATCTCCATTCTTCCACTCTATATAATCTATCCCTACATTCATATTGTGAAACTCTTTGTATTTTTGGTTTTCTATAAATACTCTTTCATTTGTCATCCTCTAACTCTCTTATAGCTTCTTGTAGTATCTTATGGAAATCTAACTTACCTGTACTTGGTGTATCTTGATTATCTTTAGATAAAAACTCTAAGCCCTCTTTAGTCCAACCCTTAAAACCATTTTTAGCTTCGTTTTGAATATAAGAGTTTATCATCTATGAAGCTTTAATAGTTGCAAATCTTGTAGGCTTAAAGTATAAATCTCTCTCAACTCCAAGACCTAATGCACCATGCACACTTTCAAGTTCTGTAAGTGTAAAATAACCTAGTTCACTCTCTAGCCCTTGCACATATCCATAACAAGTATCTCTATCAGATTTAGAGAACTCTATGATATACCAAGTGAAACTACTATCAGGTGTAAAAAGTTTCACATAGCAAAGAGGATCTTTTTGCTCCTCTGTTGCATACAAATCTGGAATATCACTAAGTAATGTTTGTGGAACTAATTTACCCATAACTTAAACCCTTTTAAACTTTGATATATAAAAATACATATAACCATATTAAGCTGCCTGTTGTTGATTTATAGGTTTGTACCACATCTTAGTAGCACTATCCCATCTAAAGCCACAAGCTTTGATACTATCTTTTTTAGTGAAAATATCATCACCAACTACTACCAAGTTTTGACCTTGTTCCATTATGGTTAGACCTATGTTGTATAGGCTAGAATAATCTTGTGGGGTATTGTTTTGTACTTGTTGGGTTGGTTGTTGAGTGTATTGCTGTGGTTGGTTTTTCTGTTGTTGATTCTGATGTTGTCTGCTTTTATCATAAAGAGAATTACCAAACTGATTACCGAAACTTCTAAGAGTTCGTTTTATGGCATCTGTTACTGCTTCTTTTGCTCCTCCCTCGTGGGCATCGGCTAGAGTTTTTGCTATACCACTACCAAACCCTACATCTTCACGAGTTACACTTTTAGAGTGTTGTATATCATGTACTGTTATATTTATAACTGCTTTATAGCAGATGATGTTGTTTTGGTTATGGTTTAGTTCTTGTGATACTTGTGTAAGGCTTGTAATATTATAGTTCCAGTTACCATAACCAAATATTCTATTAGCTGTTTCTATAACATCAAACCCCTCTAAATAAGAGAGGCTGACATTACCTTTTGAGCGACTTTTTATCCTACTACTGTCTAACTCATAGGCTAGGACTTGATTCTGTTTATCGTTAAACATTGTATTATCTCCTTATGCTGCTTGTTGTTCTACTATGTTTAGTAGTTCTGTAGCTTGGTTGTTTAAGCTGTTTCTTCTTGGGTTTACTTTTATACGAGCAGGTGTGATTTCATCTATTGTTGATATTTCTACATACTTATCAATTTCATTCATACCCTCTAAAGTACACATAGCTTCTTTTATACTTGCTTCATCTACAACTACTCTAAAGTAACCTAGTTTTATAAGTTCTTCTGAATTGATGATATTTAGTGTATCTTTGGTTTTACTTTTCTTAGGTGTGATAGTTATAGATGATATTGCTGTACCATCTAATCTATCTATGCCATACTCTACTAAAACTTCTGCTGTAGCTTCTAGTGCTGTAGTTTTTGCAAGTGTTAGATTTTTCTTTAGTGCTTGTAACTCTTTTATATCATCTGAGATATAAGCTATTTTATTGTCTAACTCTTTTATGCTTAGACCTATGTAGTCTGCTTTTGCATGGTAAGGCTTGTTAGATTCTAGCACTTGCCGTACATAGTTTTTAAACCATTCTGTTTTATCTATGTTGATGTTTTCTATCTCTGTTTGAAGTCTGTAGTTTGTCATTTTCATAGTGTTCTCCTTATGCTACCATTGCTAGTTGTGGTTGTTTTATAAGTGCTATCTTTTCTGCTATATCCCATAAACCTTGATTTACATCTACATCTTTACTTATAGAGGTTATCTCTCTTGAAGTGAACTTTCTACCTGTAGTGTTATTTACTCCTGATATATTTCCCCTTAGTAGATTTTCTTGTATGATGTTTAGTGTAGTGTATAGGTCATCTTTAGTATCTGCATCTCTATGTGGTATAAGTAAATCTTGATAATCTACTTGTAGGTGTCTATCAAACCTTAGTAGGATTGATGAACGAGCAAATGATTCTTGTTCAGCTTGTGAGAGTGTGATAGATTCAAATATATCTATTTTTTGTTGTAGTTGTGGTTTAAACGAAGTTATCTTATCTATAGCTGTTGCTATATCTGTATATCTATCTCCTATATGTTTTATCTTGTATGAAGCAAATACACTATCTGCTATAACTAGACCATTACTACATACAAATCTATATATACCAACACTTATAGAAAATGCTGTTGTTCTATCGTGAGAGTTAAACAGTAGTAATTCTACTGCATTATCTCTAGGGTTAAGTAGGTCATCAAAGTGACGAAATCTTACTAGGTGTCTTTGATAACCCTCTTTATCATCATCTTTAACAGATGATTGTTGTACTGATGTTGGATACCAGTTGAAAGATTTAATCTCATCTATAACATCTATGGTAGATACAAAGTGATATTTATCACTTACTTCTGAGTGTGCTTCTTGTGTAAAAAGTGCTGGGGCTTGTTGTAGTAGTTGTTCATTTGTTAGTGGAAATTGTGACATGGTTTTATCCTTTTATTGTATGGTGGTTGAAACTCTGAGAGTAAATACTTAGTCACGACAAGCTTCTTTTAAAGCTGTTGCTACTGCGATTGCTACTGTTGCTAATGTACATGCTGATGGCATTATTTTTTCCTTGTGTTAGATTTTTTATTTGTTGTAGAAAAGTAATCTTTTTCTATATATGGAATTGGCTTACTTTAGTAAGCTACAGATAATCTCTTTTGGAGCATTAAATACATCTCCTAAATCTAAGTCGTAAAACTTCATAGTTTCTCCTTGTGAAATAACAATATTTAAAACCTCATATAGCTACTTTTATGTAGCTATATGAAGATGTTAAAAGTGTGTTGAATTTATATGAATGAGTGTTAGATACACTCTTTCTGTATTAGTAATATATGGGTGAAAATGTTTGGAAGTTAATTTATTTTTTATAGTTTAATATAAATATTATAAGGTTGTGCTACACTTGTATAAACAATAATAAATATAAATTTATCACCGAGAGAAATTATCTTGGATAGTTGAGTGGTATTAAGGAGAATTAAATAGTGGATTTAAGCTGTATGGATGAGAATGATAAGCTCTGTCCTTTTTATAAGGAACTCTTAAAATTATTAGGAATAAATATACAAAGGCTCTCTACAGTAAATATAAATATACCTTTAGATCTTCAAAAATTAAATTATAATTATAAGAGAAATATATTTTCTTATAATTCCAGAAGTATTTTAGAAATGCTAAATAAACAAGATTCTGATTTTATATTATTTAACCCTTTAGAGCATAGTAAAGAGTCTTATAGTATGCTGATGATTGAAGATAGAATTAATATAAAATTATCATCATATATAGATGTAATTATCAATGGTATTCTTGAAATCAAATCTACTTCAAGTAGTTCATCTGATAAAATACAAGGTTTAGAAAAAATACCAACTTGCGATAAGAGTACAGTTTATAAATGGAAAAATATCTATAAAATTATTACTGCAACTGGTCTTTCAAGAGTTCTAATTGATTACTCTTTTACATTTGATAATAAAAATAATACAGCAGATATAAAAATAGAATATCCACTATTTGATATACTACAAGCCACAAAAGATAATATAGTTGGTATAACATTAGAAAAATCTGAGATTGAATTATTTATACAAATATATCAATGTTTTATAATTGATTTTATAAATGATATATTTAAAGAACCTATCACTATACCAGTACAAAACAATAAATGTTTTTATTTTTATACCCTTATAAAATTTCATATAAATGTTATAAAACAAATATTTAGCAAATACAACTTATTTTTTAATAAGATACATATAAACTCTTTAGAAAAAAAGATGAATGATTTAGAAATAAATATAAATAACTTAAACAATTTTATACCATATGATTTTTCTGAAAAGATAAATAAATTAGATAAAGAATATTATATACAAGAGATGAAAACAAGACAAGAAACTGAGCCTAATTGGCTTTTGTTAAAGGATAATGAAATGGGAAAAAAGAACAAACAGTTAGTAGCTGTTGAAGATAATAATATTGGGCGAATAGTAGATAACCTTGGTAATTTCTTAGGGTCTCACAATATTAAACTGCATAATAAAATCAATAGATTTTATACAGATGTTCTTCTGCAAGATTATAAAGATAATTATAAAACATTGAAAAATGATCAAGAATGGCGAGATATTTTTTATCTACAAAATCTTGTATTAGATATTATACGAGATAGTGGTGGAGCTTTATGGTACGATACTAGAATAAAAAAGTATTGTTTTCGTTCAAAACTTAATGGTAATATAAGTGAAGTAGATAGTAAGGAGCTAGGTGATTTATTAACTAGAGCTTCAAAAGACAAGATAATACATTACAGTAATAACAGTAAGTATGATGTGCTTGATTATGCGATGGAAATTGTTTTAGTATCAAAACTCAAAGGTATAAATAATCAAAAATTAAGTATAAATGAAAAATCAAACGATATTATAAAAATATTACTCTTTGAGAATGAAATTAAAACAGTAGACGATGATGCTTTTAATGTTAATAAAAATGAGGAATTTTTTAAAGATGATAGTGATTTTTTATATACTCAAAATCGTTTTATACCTACTGAATATCTTATAAAACGATACAAAGAAGATGAAGATATTATTAGTACAAGTAGCACAGAACAAACTTTTATAGAAAAATTCATATACTATCTTGTAAAAGAGAATCGAGAACTATCTGCTTATATTGTGAATTGGTTAGCCTACTATTTAAAAAACCTTCAAAAATCAAAAACTGCTTTAGTATTACTAGGAAACCAAGAAGTAACTCAAGGTGTTTTTTGGAAAGTTATCATAAATGAAATATTTGGAAAACAATATTGTACTACCATCAATGATGAAGAGCAAGATACAGCCTCAGTATCAGATATAGCTAAAGATAAGTTGTTTTTTCATATTGGAGATATTAACAATGCAGACACAAAGTTTGATGATATAACATTAGCACAAATTGTAAAAGAGCTTATCATTCAATCAACAGTTACTGATGAAGATAATAATGAGATAATAATTCATGGTCAATTACTTATTACTGCAAAAAATCCAAAACCATACCTAAAGAAAGCCTTATCAAAATGTACAGTTATGGAAGTAAATGATATGGAGACTATATTAGAAAAATTAAATGTAGAAGATGAAACAGAGTTAGAAGATATGATAAGGGAAGATTTAGACAATTTTACAGATTATTTATTCAATTATGATGTAGATGACTATAAAGCTACAAATAAAATTGATACAGTAGCTAGACAACAATTAAAAGAAAATAAGACTACTTCAAATATAAATAAAGAAGATATAGATAAACAAATTGACACTTTCATACAAGCTATTAAAGATAAAAATATAGACTATTTTAAAAAAGTAAAAGGTACTAAAGATAGAAAAAATAATGATATTTATGAACAATTAGTATCTGCCTTTAATCAAGATGATGGCTACTTTATTGGTCAAGATTTATATCTATATTACAATGCAATCCATGAACAATCATTTAAAACAAACAAGCACTTAATGGATAAGTTAAAAGACAAAGATGATATGTTTAAACAAGAGGTAAAAACACTTAAAATACAAACTAAAGATGGTAAAGAAATAGCTTTATTTCAAGCTCAAAAAACTACAAAAGAAACAGGAACTAAAGAGCTATATAAAATCAATAACTACACAATGGCAAAAAATATAACAATTCCTAGTGGAGCTATTCAGCTTTCTAGTCAAGAAAATATTACTAAATACTCTTTTGAAAATGAACAAGATATATCTATTTGGAAGAAAAAAATAAAGGAAAAAAAAGATAAGAATAAAGCTAAATAAAACAGCTTTATTTTCTATCTCAACCACACACTCAGACTATCTCAAAGCCATCTCACCCCCTACTCAACGGACTCTCAAACTCATTCTCAGAACAAATACCTAAAATATTTCTATTACTTTCTCTAGTGCCTTTCCTAGTGTTTTTCTAAGGATTCTAGCTATAGTTTTACTCTCTAAGGAAGCTATATAAATATTAATTTCTTTGGTATGAAAATAAATAAGAGTGTAGTAAATTCATCAGCTCACTTTACTATTTAGAAATCATCCCCAAGCTTTTATTTATTTAGTACCCTTGCCATATATGAAAAGTATCACTCCCTTATTATAAAATAAAAACAACTGACCTACAAATAGAAACAAACATCTTATTATCTCACCTTTCATTCCTAAATAACAATATTCATACTGACCTAAATAGTATTTAATCATACTAATATATAACTATGTAACTATCAAGAACTTGTTATAAATTACCCAATGCAGATACTATACACCACAAAGTTCTTACAAGTATCCTACACCCCCAAAAACATCATATACAAAAGATAAATAAGAACCATACCACATAACTACGCCTTAACACAGTTCGTGGTTTCTAGCTCTTGTAAATAACTGCTATAAGTTCCTATCTATCTAAAATATAAAATCATCATCCTCATCTTCTTCTATAGGTAAACCTAAATTATGTTCATACACATTGTAAAGTTCCAATAAGAAATCTTCTACTCCATTTGTATCAGGAACTATCCTATATTTATCTAATCCTAGTTTATGTAAATCTCTTCTTCGTATGCTCTTCTCATTAGCTTTATAAAGAGCAAGAGCATCATCTTTCTCTCTTATGGTAGGAAAGTGTAGGATATGATACCTATCAAGCTCTGTATCTAGCATACCATAGCTATACTCATTTCTACTAAAGAACCTACTCTGTAGCTTTAACTCAAATCTTGTAACTGCATATTCAAGATGTTTCTCTTTTACCGTCTTATCGTAATACTGTGCTCTTTTCATCACATGCTTATGAGTATGGTTATATCTCTCTATGTAATGGGTAGTTAAATAAGGCTGATATTCATCTATCATGTAATAAGAGATACGAGCTGCTTTTTTGTTACAAAAGGCATACACATATTCATAAGGAGATAGTATATCTACAGCTACATCTATTCCTGTATAAGAGAAATCAAGCCCATTGGTGTTTAAGTATGCTACTGCTCTTATAAGACAATTATGATAGATAGAGTCCATCTTATCATCATAGCTTTTCAATCCAGCTACTTCTATGGTTGTATAGTAGATAGTTCTTTTATTCACAGTATGACATCCTGTAGTTATCTCTAGTATCTTTCTACCTGCTGTATAAAACTTATGAGTGTTAATGTAATAGATTCTCTCATTACTTTTATATAAGAAAGGATAGCTTGTCTGTAAAGCACTACATATATCGTTAGTTACTGTTTGTTGGTCTTTGCTGTTATAGAACTCAACTTGTATCTTGAGTGTATCTATGTATAGGGTAGATTGTATCATCTTGTTCTTCTTGTTGTTAATATAAAGAAGAGATAAAGTTATTGTAGATGTAAGTAATAACAGCTATATTATGTTTATTATTGGTTATTAATACAACTTATTATAAGGCTCTTACAATCTATCTTTTTATCAATCATTCTTTTTCAGATTAATCTGTAGGGTGATAATTTTTATTTATCATAGACACACTATTTTTTTAAACACTTACTCTTAAATGAACAGATATGAACTAAGCTATAAAGCAAATATAAATCACTATCTGTTACAACATATCAGGAAGTAAAGATGAAGCAGAATCTAACACAACCATTTGTAAAAAGAATAGAGTGTGAACAAGGTAGAAGTAAACAAGAGTTTTACGATAATGAGATAAAAGGATTTATACTAGAGGTAAGAAGTAGTGGAGCAAAGAGTTACTTTTTAAAAACTACAGTAGATGGTAAAAGAAAATCAAAAAAGATAGGTGATGCTAGAGTGATGGATATACAATCTGCTAGAGTAAAAGCTATTAAACTAAAAAGAGCTATAGAGGAGCAAAAAGATATACTACTAGGTAAATCTACTAAAAGTAAGGTTAAGAGTTCTGTAATCACTCTAGGTGAATTTTACGAGCAGTATTATCTACCACATATCACTAAGCATATCAAAAGCCATGAGACTAACATAAGTGTATTTAAAAACCATATACTACCAAAGTTTAAAAACACATCTATGGATAACATAAAGAAAAAAGATATTATGCAACTACAATCAGATATGGTTACTAAAAAGAGGTTAGCACCAGCTACTGCTAATAAAGTAATTATATTTTTATCAACAGCTTATAATATAGCAAAAGACTTAGAGATAGAGGGAGTAAAAGATAACCCAGCTAGTAAAGTAAAGCAATATGAGTTAAACAATCAAAGACAAAGATTTTTAACTAAAGTAGAGACTACAAGACTACTAGAAGCTATAAACTCTACAGAGCAGAATATTCATCTAAAATATATAGTACCTATGCTTATATTAACTGGAGCAAGAAGAGGCGAAGTATTAAAAGCTAAACATAGTGATTTTAACCTAGAGCAAAACACATGGACTATACCCATTACAAAAAATGGTAAAAAGAGGATACTACCACTTACACCACAACTACTACAATTGTATAACTCTATACCTAAAGATAACACAGAGTATCTATTTGCTTCACCTGTTACAAACAAGCCTTATATATCTATCTACTCTAGTTGGAATAGTGCAAGAAAGAAAGCAGGTTTAGCAGATGTAAGAATGCACGATTTAAGACATAGCTATGCTTCTGCTCTTGTAAATAATGGTAGAAGTTTATATGAGGTTCAAACACTTTTAGGTCATAGTACATCAACTATGACACAACGATATGCACACCTTAGTAATGAGGCTTTGATGAGTGCAGCTTCTTGTGCTGGTTGTTTGATTGGTTAAGCTACAATATGAGTAACTATATAGTTACTCAAACAGTTGTGAGTGTGTGCCTATTCTTGCTAGATATAATGTATCTTCTATAACTCTATAAATAACTAACTTATCTCCACTGATGTGGAACTCTCTAAACCCTTGATAATTACCTTTGAGTGGATGATCTAGTGCTTCTGGTGGGAGTTCTTCATTTGCTATTAGTTTACCAACATAGATAATAAACTTACTGTAATGCTGGTCTGTAAGTTTAGCTTTTAGATTATCTTTGTTAAATAACTTAGTTCTTTTTATTTTACGATACATTTTTTCATATCATCTTGAAGTTGCTCAAAGCTTATCTCTTCTAAATCAACACCCTCTTCAATATCTTTCATAGCTTGTAGGGTCTCTTTATTAGGTATTTTGACTTGAAACGGTATCCCTTTTTCCATAACCGACTGAGATAGAAATATATTAAAAGCGTCACTTAGACCCATACCATATTGTTTAAATATATCTCTAGCTTGCTCTTTCATAGTTTTATCGAGATATACATTAGTTCTTACTTTATTAGTAGATGTCGCAGTCATTAGGTTCTCCTCTCTTATTTTAAATAGTATAACACACAATGTGTGTCTATGTCAATTTCACTTCAACAACCCACCAGCACTCATAAGGGCTTCATTACTTAGTCAGTCCTGAAAAACCAACATCAAAATTTTTTACTACTCAGAGGAAATCCAATTTTCACTAGCATAGAACTTTTTTAATTCAAATAAGCAGTGCAATAAAAATGATAACTTTTGTATC
>Ga0256842_1002681_pt1 | contig 12474 bp, 9 predicted proteins | sample 4559240metaG_FD_185973 | JGI IMG/M metagenome (GOLD analysis project Ga0256842, IMG submission 185973) | Hydrothermal vent microbial communities from Guaymas Basin, Mexico - 4559-240 | ecosystem: Environmental > Aquatic > Marine > Hydrothermal vents | place: Mexico: Guaymas Basin | collected...
AAAAAGGACACATTTATAAAGGCCAGTCTTATCATCGGTTTTGTTTTGCTATGTTTTGCTTTTGTCAGATATACTTTTACTTACGATGTTATAAAAACCAGCTCTGGTACTCTACGGTCTCTGGATGCAATCAGTGTTGTTATTTTTATGTTTTCTACATGTTACATATTGTTTATGAGTAATTTATCTCAAAAAAGCCCTATGCTGGCCATTCTCATTGCAAGCATATTCGGTATAGGTATAGTTTTGGCGGGACACAGATCAGGCCTCCTTGTTTTGTTCGTAGCTATGGGAATTTTCATTTTTTCATACCGGTTTAACTTGCTGACCTCGGTTTCCTTAGTTTTTTTGGCTACGGCAGTTTTTTTATTTTCCATACTTATAATTCCTTCTTTAAGGATAACAGCGGGGCAATCATTTTTTGGAGATTCTTTTATTAGATTTAATGACACATTCAAATTGGAAAACAAGACTACTGAAGGTAGGTTATCAATCTGGAGAGAATCATATGATGTCTTTAAGGAGAAACCTTTACTGGGGCTTGGAATGTTTCCAAGATTTTCAGTATACATACGAGACCATGCTGTTCATTCCAGAATAGATTCACAAAAAGTTTATTTGCATCGAGCCCCTCATAATCTATTTGTAAATAAAATTATTTATGAAGGTCTTTCAGGTTTTCTCTTATTGATTTTTTTTATTATAACTATTTTTTATCAATTCAAAAGAGAATATTTTAAAAATCAGAATTACGCCATATTTTTGAAAAGTTATATCATAGTATTTTTCATGTTCAGTTTTTTTAATGCATCCTATACAGATCCAGCAGGCAGGATATATCTTTTTACAGTACTTGGATTGCTGAATACCGTAGTTGTTAATTACAAATACAATAATTTTAAAAGCTAATTTCATACATTGATATGTCTCACCTGACCAATAAGACTATTAAAGAAACGGTCAAACATAGTATAATATATGGGACAGGACAGATAATCCCGCAGGTGGTGGGATTTATTTTGTTACCTATATTTGCCAGATATCTTTCTGTTTCGGAGTTCGGCGTATGGTCACTGCTTCAAAGTATTATTAATATTGCCATTTCGTTTTTTGCTGCTGGGCTTGATACTTCATGTCTGAGATCCTATTATGATTATGAACAGGAAGAAAAGCGTCAAACTGTAGTTGGAACAACGATCTTGATAATTTTAGGAATGATTTTATTGATAAATGGATTGGTTCAGCCAGTAGCGAAAGTTTTATCTAAACTTGTTTTTAATTCTTCAAATTATGTATTGATCATAAGAATAATAACTATAACAACTTGCTTTAGATTATTGAATTCAATTCCCTTTGTAATTTTCAGAGCAAAACGAAAATCTAAACTCTTTATTACACTGCAATCGATCTTAATTACCTTAAGACTTTCTTCAATGGTTTTCTCTCTGGTTGTTCTGAAGTATGGTGTGCTAGGTTTAGTACTTGCTGATTTGATAGTTACAGGATTTGGAACCTTTGTTTTATATTTTTTTATTCACGACGACGTAACTTTAAAATTCGATAAATTGTTTGCAAAACAACTTCTTGGGTTTGGATTACCGTTAATACCAGGGAGATTTTTTTATAGTATAATAGATAATATAGACAGATATTTTATAGCCAATTTTATATCCCTTTCATCAGTAGGTATATACTTTGTCGGATTTAAAATATCACAAGTTTTGTCGTTGATTTTGGTTAGACCACTCCAATTAATATTTCCTGCCGTTGCATTTTCCTTAAAAAAGGCATCACATTCCAATGATTATTATAAACGTTTTTTTACCTATTATGTTTTTGTAGGTTTTTTCCTTTGTTTAGCAATTGCAACATTTTCATCTGAAATTCTGTTGCTGATGGGAAAAGATGAATATTTAGAAGCTGTCAATATTATTCCCGTTCTTTTACTAAGTTTTTTATTTGCTGGTTTACAGCAAAATTTAAATATTACTTTGTTCATAGAACGTAAGACCTTTTGGGTACCTATTGTTGTATGTATTGGTTGTGTTATAAATGTTGTAATGAACATAATGTTGATACCAACATTAAAACTTTTTGGGGCTGCGCTGGTAAAATTATTTACTCGTTTTTCAATGGCTGCAATCTGGTATTTCCTTGCCATGAAATATAACAGGATCAATTACGAGTGGTTGAGAATAGTAAAAATAATCTTTGTAACAGTAATTATATATAGTTCTGTAAAATTTGTATCTACTCATAACTTTTATATTAATATTATTATTAAAACATTATTGCTTATATCTTTTCCTCTTTTATTATTTTTTGTAGGTTTTTATTTAAAAGAAGAAAAGATGAAAATCATAAAATTAGTAAAATCAATGTCTTGTTTGGTTTCTTAAAAAAATACATGATTATTATGACTGTCACAAATTTTAACAACTATGTTGTCAATAACTTTCTTCGACGTTTTTTTAACCACTGTGATATTTCCAGGATATTTATCTCTGGGGAAAAAGAACTACTGAAATGTATCAATCATTTTGAACCTTCACCGATTTTTGTTGTTGGTCTTCCTCGTTCTGGTACAACATTACTTTATCAGTTATTAGTAAATTCTTATAACTTTTCATACTTCAGTGTCTTCAACACATTTTTTCCATCATCGCCTTTAACTGCTTATAAATTTCAACGGAAGATGTTTAAAGGGGCCAACAATTTTGGATATTCTAACTATTATGGTAAAATTGAAAGCCGGAGCCTAATTACAAACTTGCTTGCTCCGGCCGAAGGCCATCAAATTTTTGCTAACTGGTTTCCTGAATGTGATCATCATGAGTATACAAAGAAGTTTAACACATCGAGAAAGCAATCCATACATAGAACAGTGGCGGGGTATGAAGAAATATCGGGCCTTCCCTTTCTCAATAAGAATCCAAGAAATTCGCTGCGAGTGCTACCTCTTGCCGATGCTTTCCCAAAAGCACTATTTATTGTTGTTGATCGCGAGCCTGTTTTCATCGCCCAATCTCTTTATATAGCAAGGTTAAAAAGTATGGAAGAATCTAATAAAATTCATATAAATTGGTGGGGGACAAGGCCTTCTGATTATTATAATTTTATTCATCTCGATCCATTAAGACAGTCTGCTTTTCAAACAATTTCTATTTTAAATAAGTTAAATGAGAATATAAGGCAAATAAACAATGTGGTTCATCGTGTAAATTATAGGAAGCTTTGTGAAGACCCTAAGAAGGTTTTTAATGAACTTATAGGAGTGTTACATAACGCGGGTGTTACATTGGTAAAAAAAGATAATATTGCTATACCAATGTTTAGATGTAATGATGTTGTAAAAATAAAAAAATGCAAATTTGATTTTTTGGAAAAAGAATTAAATGATAATTTAGATGGATAGGAAGTATTTTTAAAATATCTAAATCAAGAGGCGGTTTGTATCAGAGGTGAATTGTGATGTCCGTTTTTACTTGACTATTACAATTTATTTCCAGCAGAAAATGCTAACGCACTGTTCTTTTATTCTACGGGAATGTGATACTCTATTTTCAAGATATTAAGTAGGAAACTATGCCGAGATTCATTAATAAAAAAAGAAACTACTATCTTTCAACTAGTCCCAAGGTCCTTTATACAACTATGACCTTTCAAGAAGAGCTAAATGAACTAACAAATATGCAGTTTCTCGAATATTTATTGTGGGATACTGTGCGTGGAATCCATCGTCCTCAATATATGTTAGTGCGAAATCCTTATGATCGCTTAGTTTCTTGTTTTGCAGACAAATTTCGACGCAGTCCACTTAAACGTACCCCCGAAGAAGGGTGGCAAAGCTGTCAACGGCTTTATTTTCCTTTTTTAGGGCTTTCTGAACAGGACGAATTTGAAAAAATCAGAGATCGGTTGCTAAAAGTTACATTCTCTGAATTTATGCATATTTTGCCGAATGTCATTCGCAAAGAAGGACATTTTTGGCCACAAAGCTGGATGCTTCGTGCTAGATTAAAAAAGATTCCCATAACTACAACGCTGAAAATTAATAGGTTTTACCGAATTGAAACGGACTTACAAAAAGTTGAGTTTGAACTAGGATTGGATACCTCATTTAAAATGCAACAGTCAGAACATGGTCCCAGCGATGAATATTTCAATAAAAAACTAACCGCAATTGCAAACAATCTGTATCGAGCTGATTTCAGTTTTGGGTATAATATAAAAGAGTAATTCCAGGTGGTGACTGTTTATATATTTCTGGATCATTGTTCTATATTCCAACACACAAGATATTTTTCTATTTAAATAAAGTGAAAACTCTTTATAAAAAATCATCATTAGGAATATTCCGTCGATTGCGAAAATATTTCAGGAAATATTTTGGCAAAGAATTGTATTTTTTACAGGAAAAAATCATTTCCAAACCGAAAGCCTCAACTAAATTCTATAATCTGTTTTCTATGGATTGTATCAACTCTTCGGAAGATTTAAAAAAGGTTGCACATAATATCGTCAATGGCAATTACTCTTTTCTTGGAAATAACATTTATTCTCAACCATTTCCTAATTGGCACAAAGATTATCAATCCGGTTTCACTTGGCCTTTGATTTCATACAACAAGATATGGGATCATACCCCAGAGAAGGTTGATCTCAAATATCCATGGGAACTCTCATCCTTGTTTCATCTGTTCCCGATTGCTACGGCCTATGCAATGACCAGGGAAAAGAAATTATGTGACTTTTATCTCAGCCACTTGAACCATTGGATGGAATCAAACCCCTGCCCGTATGGGGTGAACTGGTGTAATCCGATGGTCGTCTCTCTACGGCTTATAATTTTGATAGAAACAAGTTCGTTGTTCAACGGAGCCTTTTCTGTTGAAAATAGAGAGAGTATTGAAATGGGTATTTGGCAACACCTTCTTTTTATTGTAAACAATCTCGAAAATCTTGGTATTTCTCCTGCAAACCATTATCTGACCGAAATCGTTGGTGTTTTGTGGGGAGCTATGTACTTTGATGAAAGTAATCTGTTAATTCGCTTGCTTAGGAAATGGGTTCTTCATACGCTTGATCATGAGATGATGCGCCAAGTTTTTCCCGACGGAATGAGTTTTGAGGGTTCAGTTAGTTATCATAGGCTAGTTACAGAGCTGTTGCTTTACTCGGCGATTCTTTTAAACAAGAATCGCCAGAAGCTTTCAGTGGCCTATAGTGAACGATTGCATCGAATGCTTCAGGCTCAATGTCTTTTTACCCTGCCTTCTAACCTGTATCCGCACATAGGCGACAATGACGATTGTCGGTTATTCTACGGTTCGGATTATTACACTTGGAACAAGCGAGATGCGAGATATTTACTGGCCATTGGTGCTGTTTTTATTAACGATTCCGACTTATTACCAAAACAAAAAGATACACATGAGCTGGCCACATGGATTTTTGGAAACAATAAGGTGGATCAACTTGCTCAAAAGACTCCTCGTCCGAAACAAGGACTATTCGCCCTCGATTCCAGCCAATTTTACTTCATACGTAATGACGAAGATTGCTTGGTCGTCAACTGTAGTCGTCCTTCCCATCCTGAATACGGCCATACCCATAACGATACTTTAAGTTTTGTGCTCTGCCTGAAGGGAAGAGAGGTCTTTGTCGATCCCGGATCTTATGTTTATACACGTGACAAAAAGATGCGTAATCTTTTTCGTTCAACACGATATCATAATACCTTGCAAGTCAACAATGAAGAACAGTGGCCATTCTCGGAAGATTCCCTATTCCTCATCCCAAAGGGCACTCCACCTAAGGCTCTTCAGTGGGGATCATCGAATAAAGAGTATGTCTTTACAGGCGAGCATTACGGTTACACGAGAATGCCTGGCAACATTGTGCATAGAAGAACGTTCCGTGTTGAAAAAGAAACTTTTACCGTTATCTTGAGGGACGATCTTTATTACCGCCGTGTAAATGAAGTGACCGTGAACAGATTACAACTAAACACTATGTTTCATCTTGCTTATGGCGTAAAATGTTACTTTGAGAAAGGTGCAGTTATCCTGTCTGTAAATAACAATGCACCACCTCTTTTTGCTCTGTATTTCACACCAGAAAACGATCTTTCGGTCTGCTTGGAAGATGCCTGGTTTTCACCTTCATATGGAGTGAAATTGCCAAGCAAGATCTTGATATTCAAGAAGTTAAGTTCAATCCCATTTTCCTTTGAATACACGATAAAAAAGCTATAATTTATCTAAAAACGCTAAATCTTTTACCATGCTGAAAAATAAAGTCCTTATCATTACAGGTCTGTTTCCTCCGGCAAGCGGTCCTGGTGCGAAAAGAATTACACAGTTTGTAAAATATCTTGTCCCCTTGGGTTGGGAAAGTATAGTGCTTACACATAGATACTTGTTCATGGGATATGATGAAAAAAGCCTCGAGACCATACCTAACAGCACAAAGATATTTAGGACTTTCTCTTTAGAACCTCTTGTGCGTAAAGCCTCTTCCTGTTCACCTCGAAAAGGCGGAAGGAAACTCAACTATCCGGTAACAGGTTGTTTGCAAAGATTCGTTCGTTTAACAAAGGATCTGATCGGAGCTCCTGATACAGGAATGCTCTGGTTGCCTTTTGCTGTTTTGGAAACTTTCAAAATTGTCGGTCGGGGGGAAAGATTCAAAATTGTTTTTGCAACAGGGCCGGCCTTTTCCAATTTTCTCATTGGGTTGATCATTAAGTGGCTTTTCCGTAAACCATTGATTGTTGATTTCAGAGACGCATGGATAGAAAATCCAGAGTATAGAAATGATTCCAAGGTCAAACTTTTTATAAATAAATTTTATGAAAAAATTGTAATTCGTAATGCAAGGTTTGCAATTGCAAATACTGAAGGGGTGCGAAAAGCATTCCTCAGGAGATATCCTAAAGAAAACCCGGGGAAATTTGTTGTCATTCCGAACGGCTTTGACAGGGAAGATTTACAGCAGTCAGAATTCTCTACTGTGTCTTTGGACAAAGAGAAATTTAACATTGTCCATACCGGTTCCCTGGGTGGACCCAGATCCCCCAAAAATTTTCTCGTGGCTTTGAAAGAGTTAATTAGAGAGGAGTCAATTGATCCTAACGACGTCAAACTTCATTTAATCGGTCTTTTAACTACTTTTGAAGATGGCAAAACAATTGACGATTATATCGAATACCTAGGACTTAACGACCAGGTAATCAAAGTTGGTTTCGTTTCACGCCAAGAAGCTATGGATTATAATCGTCAGGCTGATCTGTTACTATTGGTCATTGGCGTTGTACCGCCGAAATATCTTCTAACGTATGGCTTATCCGGCAAGGTATATGATTATATTCTCAGCGGAAAACCTATTTATGCAATGGCTCAGAAAGGAGGTGCGACTTATAGACTTCTGTCAAAGTATAAAATAGGCGTAGTCGCCGATCCGTCAGACATTCAAGATATGAAAGAAAAGTTTCTCAACTTATATAGGTCGTGGAAAAATGGACACTTGATACCGAATTATACATCCAAAGAGATTGAGTTATTTGATATAAAAAATTCATCAGAGAAACTAATGAATCTTTTTGAGTGCAGCTTAAAAAAAACGAATAGCTTCTATTGATGGTCTAAGATCTTGGGAAGATACATGAGTCTATCTGTTTTTGTTCGCAATGATGATGTCAGGGGAGAGCTTGACAAATCCCTAGTCTATTTAACCGAACGTTTGTTAAGTAATGGCGTGCTGTTAATTCATGCCGTCGAGCCCAAAAACATGTCTAAAGAAGTTATTGGTTGGCTGATTGCCATGAAGAAGGCTTACCCTGAAAGATTAGGTATCATACAACATGGATTTGAACATAAAATCAAAACAGCATTGCCGCTTCAAGGTGAATTTGGTGGTGGTAGGCCTTTTGAACAGCAGCGTGCCGAGATTCATCAAGGGAAACTGTTAATGGATAACTATTTCGGGAAGCTTTGGAATCAAGTTTTCAGCTTCCCATATGGTACCTATGACAATAATACTCTCCACGCTTTAGCTCTTGAAGGTTACAATGGTATAAGTACTGGAATTCGATTTACTCGTAAACGACGTATGTTCAACATGGTTGGGCGTTTTATTGGAGTGAAGCATCTTATGGGACAGAATGTTGTTTACTTCAATGAGCAAGTTCCTGGCTTGCCACTTCGTGAATATCCTGTTGTACTCAATAATACAAAAAAATATATCCTACCCGATTCTGGGGTTCAGAAAAACTTCTTGGAATTGATGAATGAGTGGCATTACTTGCCACAATCTATTCGGTGTAGAGGAATTCTTGTGCATCATCGGTATAATAGTTTGCAAGACATTGATGAATTGACAGAGTTCCTTATTTATTTGCGTTCAAGAAATATAAAATTTCTTACTTTGAGTGAGTTGTTCAATGACCAAGTGGATAATAGTTAGCGGTCCAGACTGGTATCGGCCATCTGTTAGTAGTACTGAACAGATGGTTCGTCAGTTTAAAAAAAACGGATATAGTGTTCTCTGGATTAATCCAATCGCATTTAAATCACCGTTTATTAATTCATCCAATCGTTCTTCGGTCTTCGTCAAGATTAAAGACAAGCTATGGACTCATTTGCACTGGCTACGTCGCAATTCTCAAAAATTATGGGTGTTAGTACCCCTTTATTTGCCTTTGTTCAGTAATAGTGCTGATCGATTGAATCGCTGGATCGTAGGTATACAAATAAAACTGTGTTGCATAATGTTTAATATTAAAATTCGGGAGTCTGTTTTTTGGATCTCGGGGAGTTTTACTGCAGAAACATTGCTGGACTGGCCGTTTTATCGAAAAGTTTATGAGGCTGCTGACCTGATCAGCGGGTTTCGTAATGCATCTCAGGAGTTAAAGAAAAAGCTCGAAATTCGAGAGCAGAATTTGTGTCATAAAGCAGATACGGTTTTTGCAGCATCAGAAAGAATTGCTGAAAAACTGATCGAACTCTGTGGAAAAAAAGTGAAGGTGAAAGTATTACACCATGGAGTGGATTTTCCACATTTTGCCGCGGAGCTTGATCCGCCCGATGTTATGAAACAGATAAAAGCATTAGGTAAACCTATCGCTGGATACTTCGGATCATTGACCGATGCCAATGATAAAGAAGTGTTCCTCTCTTTAGCTAAAAATGGCTTTACGGTTGTAATTATCGGAAAGGTGTTGGGAGATTATACTGCGTTGCAAGAGCATGAAAACATTCACATGTTAGGGCCAATTCCTTATTCGCTACTCCCTATGTATGCACAGGCCTTTGATGTTGGTTTATTGAACTGGAGAATGCATGAATGGATTTATAATTGCTTTCCAATCAAGGCACTGGAATACTTAGCTTTAGGTTTGCCGGTAGTCAGTTGTAAAATTCCGGTTCTGATGAAACACTTTGGAGACGTAATATCTTTTGTAGAAACCCCCGCTGAATTTGTGGAGGAGGCGAAACGCCTTGTCGCGGAAAATACTGTGGAAAGCATTAGAAAACGTCAGCAAGTTGTGAGGAACTGGTCTTGGGAGAACCGCTTTGAATATGTACGAAATGTCTTAGGGCTTTATTAATGCGCTACCATTTGATAGATATTCTCCGGGGTACGCGGATTATTTCTTATTATAAGCAGTTCTGCAGTATGCCATATACGGCAGATGAATTAAAAAATTTGCAATGCCGTAAACTTGCCGCATTTTTGATATTACTCCGCCATGAGAATCCCTTTTATTCCCAATTTCTTCAAAATATAGATGAGTCTCAAATTCGATTGTTTCCGGAAAATGTTTTGCGGTTATTGCCATTAGCGGACAAACGCTTTATCAATAAAAATATAGATAAGCTTTTTTCGCCGAAACCTGGACGGAAATACCAATCAAAACATACAGGAGGCAGTACAGGTGAACCTTTTCATTATTATATAGATCTTACAGCAGTATCGGAATCATGGGCATATATTCTTTGGTGCTGGCATAAATATGTGGGATATAAACCTGGGGAACCTTATATGACCGTGGCTGGAGCTTCATTGTCTGCACAGGGTCAGAAGCTCAAAGTTAAAATATACCAGTTATTGCAAAATAGCTATTTTATCAATGCAGATGTGATTTCCACAGATATTCAGGTGAAAAAGAAAGCAGTAGTCAAATCGCGTCTGCTTTTTGGGTATCCAAACGCTATATTGAGCTTGTTGGAGATGAAGCCTTCTCTCTTTGATGGGCATCGGTTGCGAGCCGTTTTCTGTACTTCAGAACAATTGACCTTAAATGTCCGGAGATCTTTGGAAGAAGTTTTGAAAGTTCCTGTCTACGATTTGTATGGGGCTAATGATGGTGGCCTTATTTCCTGTGAATGCAAGATACATTGCGGATTTCACTACGATCCATTAAACTGTTATGTTGAAGAATATATAAATGAAGACGGAGAAAGCGAGTTGTTGTTAACCGGATTAAATTCTTTGACTCTTCCCTTTGTCCGTTATCGTGTGGGCGATGTAGCAACTCTCGGTGAATTTGGGAGTTGTCCCTGCGGTAATCCATTCCCTATGATTCGAAACCTTAAAGGTCGTAGTAGAGATTTGATCAGGCTACATAATGGTCAAGCAGTACACGGTGTTCTGTTTAACAAAATCTTCTATCCATTCCAGGAAGTACAACGTTATAGGATTATACAAACTGACGACTATAGGGTATCCGTTCAGCTCGAAATAAAGGAATTTCAGGCATGGTATGCTTCGGAGCGAAGAAATGATCTTGAACATCAATTGTCTGACTTGCTGAAGGATACAACGTTTTTCATTGAGGAATTGCAACCGGGCTCATGGAAAAAAGGGAAGTTTAGGTTGATTGAGAGCGATGTCTGTTAATATTTGCAGTATTGGCGATATTATGCTTGGCGAAAATATGCATCATTATGGAAGAGGCATCCCTACATGTTTTCGGGGGAACTACCCAAGTTTAATTCCTAAGGCGGTATCTGAAATTGTGAATCAGGCTGATGTCCTAATTGGCAACTTGGAATGTAGTTTGATGCCAGATAATGAACATGTGAACGCTCCTCCTTCCCGTGCAATATATTCGGCCCCGGAAAGTTCATTAAGCTGTTTTGACAATTGGAAACCTCTGTTAATATTCAATGTCGCAAATAACCATTTCGGACAACATGGAAAAAAAGCAATGGATTATACGGTTCGTTGCTTGAAAGAACGAAACTTTTACTATATAGGCAGAGCCCCAACACCTTTAAAACTTACTGTGAACGGGAAGAGTATTTGCTTTTGGGGTGTAACCATTGTAAAGGATGAATGTACCGATGATGGCTATTTAAAGTCAACAGCGGAAAATCTGCTTTCTGATCTGGATTGGGGTGATAAACCAACTGGGACCTTTTGGATCCTTTCCATTCACTGGGGTGTAGAATATTTGACGTTACCTTCTAAAACCCAGCAAAAACTTGCTGAAGCCCTTGCAAAAAGGGGGGTGGACCTTATTCTGGGTCACCATCCTCATGTCATTCAACCTGTCCGGTATGTGCGTGGGGTACCAGTCGCGTATAGTCAAGGAAATTTTCTTTTTGATCAAAACTTCTCTAAACTTACCCAAACAGGGTTAATGATATGTGCTGAGTTGTGCTCTGCCACCGATGTGCGAATATACAAATTACAATCAAGGAATTATCAAATCATTTCTTCCCTTGGCATTTCTGCCGAGCAATTGGAAATTTTTTGTGAACAAAATATGTCCCGTCTTCGTCCTTTGATAATGCGTTTTCTTATGAAGATTGAGCTGCTATCAAAGGCGCATAAGGTTCCTATGATAGTTTGGGTACACTTTTTTTTCAGCTTTTTGATGAAAATCTCAAAAATATTGCAAAAGCTAACTTTGGGAAAAAGATCAACATGAAAAGGAGAGTAAAAAAAGCTCTTATCATAGTCGAGAATAACTTTATCCCAGTAGACCGCCGCGTGTGGTATGAGGCGAGAGGTTTGAAAAACCCGACAGGCCTTCGATTTTATAATTTTCATCAATTTTTTAGAAAAGGGTCAGTAAAACCTGCAACAGAATACACTTAAAATTGGATAATGGACTATAATGCAGGTTGCATATTAGCCCGATAGGATGCTGATTTTGAGGTGTTTTACCCGGTTTCCGATCTTTGGGCGCACCTCACCACTTTGTACGGTGGCCACCTTCAGGATTTTTAAGCCTCTTGTTATGTTACAAGCAGCCTGGCGATACCAGCAGTCGAACTTGTTTTTAATGATTGTTATAAACCGAGCTATATAGACCCCATCATATAAGTAACTGACTCCAAAGTACTGTTCTACTATATAATCTAAAACTCCGATATAAGGATTGAAAAAAGTGAATTTTTTCAAAAAAAATTGCTATCTTCACTTTACCATATTGTCCCATTTTTGGGGTCCACTATAGTA
>Ga0256842_1002683_pt1 | contig 12465 bp, 8 predicted proteins | sample 4559240metaG_FD_185973 | JGI IMG/M metagenome (GOLD analysis project Ga0256842, IMG submission 185973) | Hydrothermal vent microbial communities from Guaymas Basin, Mexico - 4559-240 | ecosystem: Environmental > Aquatic > Marine > Hydrothermal vents | place: Mexico: Guaymas Basin | collected...
AGCCAAGGAAGTTATGGCCATCATGGCGGCGCGGGTCAGTGCTGAAATCGAGCGTGAAGAGTCGCAGCAGCGCCTGGTGGAAAACGAAAACCATCTTAAATTTCTTGTCTATCACGATTCCCTCACCCAACTGCCCAACCGGCAGATGTTTCGTGATCGGTTGCAGCACGCCATCTCCATGGCGCAACTGGGCGGCTATCAACTGGCGGTATTGTTCCTCAACCTTGATCGCTTTAAAAAGATCAACGATTCTCTCGGCCATGACCTAGGTGACCGCATGTTGTGCGAAGTTGCGCGCCGTCTCAAGATGTGTGTACGCGAGATCGACACGGTATCCCGTTTCGGCGGCGATGAGTTTGCCATTATCATCGACCGGGTAACCAAGGTGGAAAACGTTATTTTCATCGCTCAGCAGATCCGCAGTCAACTGGCCGAGGTGATGACTCTGGATGAGTACAAGTTGTTCATTACGGCCAGCATCGGTATCAGCCTGTATCCCCACAATGGCCAGGATGTTGCCGCCCTGCTCAAGAGTGCCGACGTGGCCATGGGGCAGGCCAAAAGTCATGGCCGCGATAATTATCGTTTTTATACCAGTGGCATCAACGAGCGTGCCAGCGAGATGCTGCTACTGGAAAATGCCCTGCGCGAGGCTATTGAACGCGATGAACTGGAGGTGTATTACCAGCCGCAAATTGACATGGACAGTGATACCATCGTCGGTGTAGAAGCACTGCTGCGCTGGCAGCATCCGGAAAAAGGGATGATCTCCCCCGGCGATTTTATCCCCATGGCGGAAGAGACCGGGCTGATTGTTACCATCGGTGAATGGGTGTTGCGTCAGGCGTGTGCCCAGGCGGTGGCATGGCAGCAAGCCGGTTGCGCGCCGCTGCGGATGTCGGTGAATATGTCGGCACGCCAGTTTGCCCAGAAAAATCTGGTTTACATGGTGGCGACGGTACTGCAGGAAACCGGCCTTGAACCATGCTGGCTCGACCTGGAAATTACCGAAAGTATCCTGATGAATGATGTCGATAGCGCCATTCTGGTGATGATGGAACTGCACCGCCTCGGTATTCAATTATCCATCGACGACTTTGGCACCGGTTATTCCTCGCTGGCTTATCTCAAGCGTTTTCCCATCGACACTCTTAAAATCGACCAGTCGTTTGTCCGCGATGTGGTTAGCGACAAAAATGACGCCGCCATCGCCAGCAGTATTATCGGCCTGGCACAAAATATGAGTCTCAATGTTATAGCAGAAGGGATAGAAGACGAAGATCAGCGCCGGTTTCTGCGTGAACGCGGGTGCCGTTACGGCCAGGGCTATCTTTTCGGTCGCCCGCAGCCGCATTACAACATAGGGCGGCGGCTACTGCCGAGCGAAAAAGAGTAGTCTGCGTTTATTTCATCTTGTTATGCAACCGCGCCATTGTCAATGTATGCCGGTTTTGCTGCGATAGGCAAAATCAAAGACCGGGTCGCGTGCCGGGTTGTGGCAGCGTCGGCAGACTTGCTCGCCAGCCGGGCTCATTTTGTTTTTCGGGTTCTGCAGGTGCTTTTCTCCCGGGCCGTGACAAGCTTCGCACTGCACACCGGCTAGGTGCGGGGTCTGAGCCATGGAGATGAAACCGCCCTGATTCATGCCGGTGGTGTGACAGGGAAGGCAGGCGTTCTCATGTTCCTTTTTGCGCTGAATCAGGATGTTTATTGCCGAGGCGTGGGCTGTTTTTGCCCAGCCGTCAAATTGCTTTTGATGACAAGGCTGGCAGGCGCGATTGCCGACATACGGATGTTTACGCCGTAGTTCCGCCGCTTTTCTGGCATCTTCTTCCTGTTTCTTTTTCTGATAACTGTGCAGCCAGGTGTTGTACTCTTCTACCATGGCTTTGACGGCCTGGTCATCCTTGAACAGTTCCACTCTGATGGTCTGGTTGTAGGGGGCGGCGAATTTTATCCCCTTGTCGTTGAATGTAACGTCCAGAGCGGAAATCATCTTTCCCTGAGTATTGTTGTACCATACCCTGGCGCCGTTCAATTCCTGCAGCCGGGACGATGCTCCTGACTGTTGCGCCGGGATGAGTACGTCTATGCCATCAACCTGATTGATCCATTGTATAACTTTTGAGCGGTGGCCCCTGGCAGCCACTATGAGCATATCGTGAGGTATGTCAGCAGTGTACTTTTTCAACGCTGCCACCGGATCGGTAAAGGCGATCTTCTTGTCTTTGATGGCGATCATCTTGTCTTCGGGGTCGATGATGGCCAGTACGAGAATTTTTTTTCCGCCCCGTTCGATCAGAGCATAGGGACGGATTGCCTGCAGTGCCTGTGTGTCTTTAAGGTTGCTGCACACCAGTGGAAATTTGCTGCTTTGTGCCAACTTGTTTATTTCGTCGGCTCCCAGCGCAAATTCAACGCGTCCCGGCGTGAGTACCGCTGTGTCCATGGCGGCGAAGATGCGCATTTGCGCCTGTGCTTTATGCCGTTCCGCCAGGCTGGTGTTACTGATATTATCACCGCAGTTTATGAGCAGTACGTTGTCGGCGCTCATATCCTTGCGCCATTTTTTCAAAATGGTTTGTTGTCGGGCCAGACCGCCCGCCTGGTGGCTGTGTCAGCCACAGGGCTCTATCTTTCCGTGCAGGTTGCCGGTAAGAACAAGGCGCAACGGTTTAGCTATGGAAAAGGACGGCAAAACAAAAAACATGACGATGGTTAAACCAGTTATAAATGCTTTCACACTTCTCTCCTGGTGGGTAAACGGTAGACGATGCTTTCTGCTACCGGAACAGTATTGTTCTGGTGTATACTCGCACGGTTGCTCAGGTGAGCTACAACCTCGGAATGATAACAAAAAAAGGAGTATGATTCAAATGGGAACACAGGGAAAGACCAGACTGAAAATTCGCGGATTGTTGATCGCTGGAGTGTTTGCTCTGATGGCGCTGTTTGGTGTTACGTCGGCTGTTGCGCAGCAGTCCAAAGGCGATAATGTTACCGCCCAGAGTCTGATACAGCAGGGGCTTGACCTGTTACGCCAGGGCAAACTGGAGCAGGCGAAGGTGGAGTTTGACAAAGCGGTGGCGAAGGATGCCAACGTAAAGGCACAGGTGCATTATCTGCTCGGCAACGGATATATTGCCAAACGAGATACTGCTAAAGCCGTGGCCGAGTTTGAAAAAGCGCTGAAACTGTCGCCGGACAAGCTGTTCATCTACATAAACTTGGCTCAGGCTTATCAGATGAACAATCAGCTGGACAAGGTGGTTGAAACCTATACCACACTGATGGATAAGGATCCAAAATCGGCGCTGCCCCACTTTAATTTGGCAAATATTTTTATGCAGAAGGGCTGGTATGCCGAAGCGGTGCAGGAATACAACAAAGCGCTGGAGCTGGACGAATCTGGGCTGAGTAAAACTAACATTTACATGCAGTTGGGTTATGCCAACGAGCAACTCAAGCACTATGAGGATGCGCTGGATGCCTATGGCAAGAGTCTGAAGAAGAATCCGCGCAATGCCGCAGCATTATACGGGATGGGTAATATCTACTATTTATCGCATCAACTGGACAAAGCGCTGGAACAGTTTAACAAAGCGCTGGATATTGCCCCCAAAGACGCCAGGATATATGCCAATGCCGGTTTCTGTTACTACTACAAAAAGGATTTCTCCAGCGCACGCCAGGCGTTTGAGGTAGCATTGAATATTACACCTGACCTGCACGAGGCCATGTTCGGTATGTCCATGGTGTGCAAACAGGATGGAGATTACAAAAAGGCTCTTGATTATGCGCTGAAAGCACGCAGTTCCGGCTACAAGGTAAGTGACAAGTATATTGAGCGGCTGAAAGAACAGATCGGCAAAAAGAAAGACAAGAAGGAAAAAGCGCTAAAAAGTAAGTAGTCATACCCCGTAGGAGCGACTTTCCTGTCGCGGTTTGTGCCGCAGCGGTGCCTGTTTACTTGCGGCGGCGTAACCAACATGCGACGGCGCCAATTAATATCGCGGTCTGGAGACCGCTCCTACAGGGGGATGACCTGTTGTTGCGGCGACGCAGGGTGACCGGGCGCTGCGTTTACCATCAGCAAATATTCCTCTTCACTCAACACTTGTACACCGTGTTTTTGCGCTGCCGCCAGTTTGCTGGCGCCGGTTTTTGCGCCGCACACCAGATAATCGCATTTGGAACTTACGGCGCTGGTTACTTTGGCGCCCAGCTCTTTGGCTTGTTGTTCCAGTTGTTTGCGACTGCCGCTGGTCATGGTGCCGGTAAAGACGATGGTTTTACCGGCCAGGGGCATAGCGTCAGTGGCGCTGCGGCGAGTGGAGCGCAGGTTGAAACCGAGTTGGTACAGGCGTGTAAACAGGGGGTGTACCTGTTTCAGGCCGCTGACAACGGCGGCGGCGGTTTTTTCGGCAAAACCGTCTATGGCGGCGATGGCGGTGGCGTCCAGCTCAAATAGTTCTAGCAGCGGATAGTGTTGCAGCAGTCGTTCGCAGTTGCCGGGACCAAGGCGGAAGATGCCGAAGGCGGCAAGAAAACGCCAGTCGTCGATTTGTTCACTGCGACTGCGTTTGAGTTGTTCCACCAGGTTTTGTGCCTGCTTGGGGCCGAAGCCGACGGCGCTGAAATCGGCGGCGCTCATGGCGTAGATGGCGGCGATGTCGCTGATGCCGTGGTGGTACAGACGGCTGACGGTGGCGCTGCCGAAACCATCGATATTGCCGAGGGTGCGGAAGAAATGCTCGATACTGGTGGTGATCTGTGCCGGGCAGGCGGTGGGATTGATGCAGCGCAGGTAGTCGCTGTCCCACACCAGCTCGCCGGAGCAACTGGGACAGGTGGCGGGAATCTGCGCCGTGGCCGCTTTTATCACCCGCACGATTTTGGGAATAACTTCGCCGCTGCGGGTCAGTTCGATGATGGCGCCGGGACCGATGTTATGTTCGCGTACCATGGCGTAGTGATGGGCGGTGGCGCGTTGAATCAGGGCGCCGCTCAAGCGCACCGGTTCCACCTCTACCACCGGATTGACACGACCGGAGCGGGACGTTTGCGGATGGACAGCCACTACTGTTACTGCGGCGCTGTGGGCGTTGCTTTTTAGTGCTATCTGCCAGCGATGATGATGGCGGGTGGCGCCTAAGTGTTGCTTGAGAGCGCTATGTTCCACTTCGATAACTATGCCGTCGGTGGGGTAGTCCACCCGGGCGGGCAGTTCGGCACTCAACGTGTCCAGCTCGGCCAGTAATTGCTGAGGCGTACCGCTGAAGTGAGGCAGCAGGACAAAGGGGTAGAATACCGCTGCGCCCTGTTCGATGGCGCGTCGCGCCGGTTCATCCAGCTCTTTTTCGCGCACGATGCTGGCTTGAAAGTTGCGGCTGTTTTCGTATTTATCGGCCAGGTGGGCGGCAAAGTAGCTTTTGCTCACCACAATTTCCCCGGCACCCAGTCCGCGCGCACCGCCGTTGGCCACCTGTAGGCCGCGCTCCATAACACGACTGATATCGCTGCCGCGGCGGCCATCGCCCCGGGTATAAAGTCGCCGACCGTCGTCGTAGGCGGCAAAACCGTCCAGTTTGGGGGTGGCGCGCAGGGTAAGGGTGGCGAAATCCAGATTCAGTTGCTGTGCCCCTTTGGCCAGCCGTTGCAGCCATTGCTGGACTTCGCCCGTGGTGTAGGCCTTTTGGGTCGACAGCATGCGCACTGGCAGCGCCACCGTTTTGCTGGCCGGTTCCTCTTCTACCTGATGGAGAAACGGGTGGTCGGGTAGGCGCTGGCGCAGCTCGGCCAGGACGATAAAATCGTAATCGGCGTCGCTAATAAGTGGCTGGCCGCCGCGATAAAGAGCGTTGGCGACGCGGGCGAATTCCACCAGTTGGCTGTCGCTTAACCGGGTCGTAAGTTGTGGTTCCTGCGCCAGTTGTTGCAGCAGCGCTTCGTCGATGGTTTCCAGAGCGATACCGGCCTGATGCAGCAGTTGGCGCTGTTGATCTGTGAGCATTGATACTCCCTACCTTTCGTGATTGGTCGGATAGTACACCAAATGCGCCCGTTTACCAATAATGATGGCGGCGCAAAATTCCGCCCACCTGCGTTGCAGGTGCTTGTTCAAGCCTTTGACACACACCATGTATGCCTGCACCCTCTTTTGACAATCACCTGTTACTGTGCCAGAATCATCTGCCCTTGGGTGTCTTGTTTTATTCTTAACCAGTGTCGCCTTGCTTGGTGGCGGCGCAGCGGCGGACATCAGTGCCTATGACTGACCAAAATTACTACCAGCTGATCATCATGCTGGCGTTGTTTATCCTGTCGGCGTTTTTTTCCGGCAGCGAGACGGCGTTGTTGTCGCTGGACAAGTTGCGTCTTAAATACCTGGTGGAGAAAAAACGGAAAGGCGCCGCCGAGCTGCAGAAGATGTTGCAGCGCACCGACCGACTGCTGGCGGGGATTCTGGTCGGCAACAATCTGGTGAATATCGCTTTGTCGGTGCTGGCGACCACTTTTTTTGTCGACCTGTACGGTGCCCGTGGTGATGTAATTACCATTGCCGTACTCACGCCGTTGCTGCTGGTTTTTTCCGAAGTCTGCCCTAAGACCCTGGCCGCCAGCCGGGCCGAAACCACCGCCTTTGCCGTGTTGCGTCCCATCAAACTGGTGTTGTGGCTGCTGGCGCCGCTTATCTACATCATTACTGCCATCTCCGGGCTGATTACCCGGCTGTTTGGTGATGCTGGTGCTGCTGATACCATGTCTGCCGAGGAGATAAAAAGCGTCATCAGCAGCGGGGCGCGTACCGGCGCGTTGGCGGCAGTGCAGCAGCGGATGCTGCACGGGGTGTTTGAACTGTCGCAGTTGCGTGTGCGCGACGTGATGGTACCGCGTACCGAAATTGTCGGCGTGGCGGTGGATATGCCTTTTGCCCAACTGCTGGACAAGGTTAAGCGTTCGCGTCACTCCCGTTTTCCGGTGTACAAGGGCAGCCTCGACGAGATTGTCGGCATTATCCACTCCAAGGATGTGCTGCGTTATGTTGATGATGCCGCCGCCTTTGATATCTATGCCGTGATGCGCACCCCCTATTTTGTCCCCGAAGCCAAGCAGGTGGAGGAGCTGCTGCTGGCATTTCGCCGCCGCCACGTCCATCTGGCCGTGGTGCTGGACGAGTATGGCGGCGTGGAGGGGATTGTCACCCTGGAGGATGTGCTGGAGGAGATTGTCGGTGAGATTCAGGACGAATACGATGACGATGAACAGGGGATTATCACCCTGGGGCCGCGCCGTTTTCTTGTCGACGGCGGCATCCCCCTGCGGCTTCTCAACCGCCGTTTCGACCTCGATTTTGCCGACGAAGACGCCACCACCCTGGCCGGACTGCTGCTGCTCAAACTGGGGCATATCCCCGATGTCGGCGAGGAGTGCCGCGTGGGCGCGGTGGTGCTGGTGGCGCGCAAGGTGGAGCAGCACCGGGTGGAGCGAATTGAGATGCGCCTAGAGTAGATAGATTTATTGGCGATTTTTGACATTTCCATCGTCTTGTGCCAAAATTGCGACTATGGAACTACGAGGGAGGGCAGTGATGGGAAAAAAAGACAAAGATCGGAAACAGCCGGAACGGATTCAGCCTGTTCCCGGTCAGTTGCCGGTAAATCAGGAAACGCTGGATATACTTGTCGCCAATATCATTCCGACCTCCAAGTATTTTGAAGCTCGATTTGACCTGCTTGATCAGCGGATGGTCGGGCTGGAAGAAGATTTAGGGGCGTTTCGTGATGATATAAACCGTCGTTTCGACGATATGAGTGCGTCGACGAATAAGCGCTTTGATGAAATGGCGGCGGCAACGAATCAACGTTTTGAGCAGGTTGAACAGCGTTTTGAGCAGGTTGATCGGCGTTTTGACGAGATGCGCGAGGAAACCAATCTTCGTTTCGCTCAGGTTGATCGGCGTTTTGACGAGATGCGCGAGGAAACCAATCTTCGTTTCGCTCAGGTTGATCAGCGTTTTGAGCAAGTTGATAAGCGTTTTGAGCTGGTTGATAAACGTTTTGAGCAAGTTGACGGGCGATTTGAACAGATTGATCAGCGCCTGGTGCAGATTTGCTCTTCCATAGACAGGCTGGCGGACAATCTGCACGGTCGCGATCGAGAACAGCGCAATTTTACCATGCGGTTGTTCAGTATTGCCATTGCCGTGTCATTTGTCGGTGTTCTCGGGGTGGCTCTCAAACTGCTTGGAATTTAATCGCTAAAAATCCTTCAGCCGCTTATCCAGCAGATGACGCGCCTGTACATTGCCCAGCGCTTTTATCAGGCTGTTTTTGATGTGCGGATTGGTGGCGCTCATGGTGGCCAGCAGTTGTTTTATCTGCTGCCGCTGCTGATCTGACGCGCTTTTCTGCGGGCAGGCGCAGTCGATCTGCGGTAGTCCTTTCATCACTACCCACTCTCTGATTAGTTCTTCCTCCACATATACCAGCGGTCGGATAACTGTGTGGATGCCGTTGTCGGCGGCTAGTTTTGGGCTCATGGCGGCGATGGCGCCGGAAAAAAACAGGTTGAGCAGCAGTGTTTCGATGTGGTCGTCCAGATGGTGGCCGAGGGCGATTTTGTTGCAACCAAGACGGCTGGCGCAGGAGTACAGCGCTCCACGGCGCAGGCGGGCGCAAAAGGCGCAGTAGGAAGAACCGGGACGCAGGTGGCTGGCGATGATTTCGGCGCAGTTGCTTTTTTCCACCACCGGCTCAAAGCCGTGGGCGCGCAGGCAAGCGGCCACGGCGGCGCTGTCAAAGTCGGCAAAACCGGGGTCGATGGTTACCGGCACCAGCTGATAGTTGACGGGCGCGCGGCGGCACAGCTCGCGCAACACGTGCAACAGCGCCCACGAATCCTTACCGCCAGAGACCGCCACCAGAATACGGTCGCCATCTTCGATAAGATTGAACGCGCCGATGGCTTCACCTGTCTTGCGCTTGATGCGGCGCAGCAACTGCTGCTCAGTCATGATTGCCTCCCGCTGTGCCGGTGGCGGCGCAGCCCAGCCAGGCGCGCGCATCTTCGAGAATCATGTACAGTGCCGGAATACATATCAGGGTGATGCCGGTGGCAAACATGATACCAAAGGCTAGGCTGATAGCCATGGGGATGAGAAATTTAGCCTGAACGCTGGTTTCGAGAATCATCGGCCACAGGCCGAAAAAGGTGGTGAGCGAGGTAAGTAGAATTGGTCGCAGCCGACGCTGGCCGGAGAACACCACCGCATCTGCCAGAGTGTCGCCGTCGCGGCGGCGCTGGTTGATGGTGTCGATGAGCAGCAGCGAGTCGTTGACAACTACGCCGCACAGTGCCACCACGCCGAACAGACTCAAGATGGTGAGTGGATAGCCCATGAGTAGATGGCCGAATATGGCGCCGGTGATGCCGAAAGGGATGGCGGCCATAATCAATAACGGTTGGCTGTAGCTGCGAAACGGTATCGCCAGCAGGGCGTAAATACCCAGCAGCGCCAGGATAAAGCCACGCCCCATATCACGCATGGACTCACGCCGTTCCCGTTCTTCCCCCTCCAGATTGTAGCTCAGCCCCTGATGATCGGCGCACAGCCTGGCCAGTACGCCGTCGCGCAGCCCGGCCAGCACTTCGGCGGCGGTGGTGACGTGGCTGTCGACTCGCGCCTGCACATTGACTACGCGGCGGCGCTCGCTGCGGTTGATGGTGCTGAAGCCGCGTCCGGGGCTGATCTGCGCCACTTGGCGCAGGGGCACATAGCCGCCACTGGGGGTGGCGATACGCAGCTCGGCGATGCTGGCGGCGCTGTAGCGCTGTCGGCGTGGATAGCGCACCATCACCTTTACCTCGTCGCGGTCGCGCTGAATACGCAGTGCCTCGGCACCGTAGTAGGCGGCGCGCACCTGAGCGCCCAGCTGCTGTTCGGTTATACCGAGCAGTGCCGCCTGCTTTTTAAGGTGCAGTTTCAGCTCCCGTTTGCCACGGGTGTAGTTATCTTCGATATTCTCCACACCGGGATAACGGCGCAGAGCCTGCTTTACCTGTGCCGCCGCCTGCTCAAGAACCGCGTAGTCATTGCCGGCCAACTGAACGTCGATATTTGCACCCATGTGAACCAGGCTGGATTTGAACGTAAGGCGGCGGACACCGGCGATTTCTCCGGCACGTCGGCGCCAGCGCGCCGAAATTTGCGGCGCGGTGATACTGCGCTGTTCGCTGGGGCGCAGCAACATGGCGATGGTGCCGATATTGCTGGCACTGGTGGAACTGCCACCAATAGGGCCACCTTTGGCCAGTGTGGCTCCGGTCAGGGTGTAGATATGGCGCATCACCTGCTGTCCCTGCTCCTGCTCTATCTGCGCAATGGTGGCGCGTCCGGCGGCGGCAATGCGTTGCAGCGCCTGGCCGGTGACGGCGCTGGCAGTGCCTTCCGGTAGCTCCAGGGTAACGGTGATAACGTCGGCGTCCACTTCGGGCATAAAGACGAATTTTAATTTACCGCTGCCCACCAGTGCCAGGCTAAACAGCAGTATTGCCGTGGCGCAGGCCATGATCAGATAGCGCAGACTTAGAGCGCGTTCCAGGGCGCGGCGGTAGGTTCCGGTGGTAAAACGCTGCAGCGCGGCGCCAAAACGGTGACGCAGGCGCTCTAAGGCGTGAGGCGCGCCGGTCTGAGGTCTGCCCGCCGCCAGGTGTGCCGGTAATACCAGCAGCGATTCCAGCAGCGACACCGTCAGCACGCTGATAACCACTACCGGGATAACATGTACGAATTTGCCCATAATGCCGCCGATGGCCAGTAACGGCGAGAAGGCACAGACGGTGGTGAGGATGGAAAACACCACCGGTAGCGCTATCTGCTGTGCTCCGGTGATGGCGGCAGCGGAATAATCGCTTTGTACCTGGCGCTGTTCGTAGATGTTTTCGCCGACGACTATGGCATCATCCACCACAATTCCCAACGCCATAATAAAGGCGAACAGCGATACCATGTTGATGGATACGCCCGCCAGCGGCGCTATCAGCAACGAGCCGAGAAACGACACCGGAATCCCCAGCATTACCCACAACGCCAGCCGGATCTCGAGAAACAGCCCCAGGGTGATAAACACCAGAATAAGCCCCAGCCAGGCGTTCTTGCTGAGCAGATGCATGCGGCTGGCCAACAGCTCGGCGCTGTCGTTCCATTTGGCCAGGTGCAAACTGGGCGGCAAGGTAACATTTTTCTGCGCGATATAGCGTTCCACCGCCGCGCTGATGCTGGTCGGTTTCTGCTCGCCGACGCGAAACACCCGTACCATCACCGCTGGCTGGCCGTCGAAACTGGCGCTTTCATCACTTTCGGCAAAGGTGTCTTTTATGGTGGCAATATCACCCAGGCGCAGTTGTCGGCCATCGGGGTAGTTGATGATGGCGATATTGGCGTAAGCGGGGCCGAAGTAGCGTCGTTCCATGGTGCGCAGTAGAATCTCACCGCTGGCGGCTTTTACACTGCCGCCGGGGATATCCACGCTGGCGGCGCGAACGCGTGCGGCCACCCGCTCCAGGGTAAGGTGGTAGCGGCGCAGGGTGTGTTCGTCTATTTCGATGGCGATTTCGTAGGGGGGAGCGCCGCTGATGTCCACCTGGGTGATGTCGGGCAGACGCAGCAACTCATCGCGCACCAGCTCTGCCTGCTGACGCAGGCTGCGCAGGGTGGCATCGCCGTAGATCACCACCGCCACTACCTCGCGCTTGTTGAGAATCTTGCTGATTATCGGCCGTTCCGCCCCGGCGGGAAAAGTGGTGATGCGGTCGACCGCACTTTTGACATCCTGCAGCACCAGGTTGATATCGGCGTGTCCGGCTATTTCTACAGTAACACTGCCGTAACCTTCGCTGGCGCTGGCATCGACACGGCTGATACCGTCTATGCCGGTGATGCTGTCCTCCAGCGGCAGCAGAATTCCCCGCTCTATCTCTTCCGGCCCGGCGCCGGGATAGGCAACACTGACACTGATGCGATCGAGGGAAACCTCGGGAAATACCTCCTGCTTGACGGTGGAACCAATGATAATCCCGCCGATGAGAAAGGTAAGCATGAGCAGATTGGCCGCCACATGGTTGCGCGCCATCCAGGCAATGGCGGCGTTCACCGTTGCGACTCCTCAAGGCGCAGCGCCAGTCCATCGGCGGCAGCGGTTATGGCGCTGGTAACCAGCTGTGCGCTCTCCGGCAGGCCGCGCACCAGCAGTTGCGTACCGTTGTCGCGCAGCACCGTTACCGGCTGGATACGCAGTTTGCCAGCGACGTTAAGCCATACGCAACTGTTGTCGCGCAGGGCGGCACGCGGAATTGCCGCCACCTGGTGTAGCGTAATGCCGGGGATGGCGACGTCGACAAACATCCCCGGTTGTAGCGGCATCTCGCGCTGGCTGGTGGCGGGATTGTCCACCCGGAACACCA
>Ga0256842_1002684_pt1 | contig 12458 bp, 8 predicted proteins | sample 4559240metaG_FD_185973 | JGI IMG/M metagenome (GOLD analysis project Ga0256842, IMG submission 185973) | Hydrothermal vent microbial communities from Guaymas Basin, Mexico - 4559-240 | ecosystem: Environmental > Aquatic > Marine > Hydrothermal vents | place: Mexico: Guaymas Basin | collected...
TATTCTCTTTATTGTAGTTGTATTTTATGCAGGGGTGACTACTGCAATTACTACCAACAGAGCCATTATAATCACTGCCAAAGCCTGAATGAACATACCATATCCACGGACTGACATCTAAATGAATATAATGTGTATCTGTTTTTTCATTTTCATTCTTTATATTGATGGTAAAACTTCCGTTGTTATCAAAAGAACTTGTTGCATTTATATCATCATTAGAAGATTTTTTTGTGGTACTCTTGGAGACATTACATTCAACAATATTTCCATTTAATGGCTCATTTTGAGGTTTATAATAGTACCAGTTTATTAGCTCCTCTTGCAAACCTGTAACATAATCATCATTTGATGCATTATCATCATAAACCAATACTTTTGCAGTTACATTATCATCTTTTTTTGAGGTACTTAAATCTTGTGTGTAAAGTCTTGCATAGTAAAAAGTAGCATTGTCATCTACACTTGTAGTTCCATTTGTGTCATTAACATCTGTTACATTTACATTAGTGATATTTAAATCAAAAGGATTCACTCCAACACTTCTGTTTCTATCAAAATTTATCAAGAGTCTGATAGAGACTGAACCATTTGTGTCTCCAACGGCAAAAAGAGTATCATTTCTATCAAAGGTAATAGAATTATTTAAATCAGTATTATTTATATCTGAAGTATTAACATCACGCCATAATATTTTCGTTAGACTATTGCTTATCGGCTTATAAGCTATAGTATAACTTGTATCTTTTGCATAACACTCTGTATTATAATTTTCAGTAGTTGCATTTTGCTCATTTTTTGCTGTTATATTCATATCTAAAATCGCTGACATATTCAAATCTCTTGACAGATAAGTAAAATTATTATCCTTATTGAAATTCTTTAAAGTTGCATTGACTTCAAAATGATGAGGCAAGATAGTTATAATTTTACTATCTTTTTTTATTAAGAGCTGAGAAATATTTGTATCATTTTGATCTACATATGCAAATGCTTCTGAATCATTATTTTCGCCAATTGTTACATTTAAATCTCCTACTTCACTATATTGCAAAGTTATATTTGCCTCTCCATTGACAAAGTTTAAAGAAGAAGCGGGATTGAGATCTCCTGTTTTACAAGCTGCTTTTGTTTCATTATAATCGATATAGGGAGATGTGCCGTTTATATCAAGTGTCTCATTATAATCATTTGTTTCCGAATTATTATCATCAAGAGCTTTTATAGTTATATTAAAATCCTCTCCTGCTTTTATAGATGTAGGGACATTTGTTATATTGAATCTATCAGGTCGAATAGCAAAATTATCTGTTAAGTGAGTCTCATTTTCATCATGATTAAATATATCACTACAATTAGTATCATAATCATTTTCTACCCAGTAAATATAAACTTTCGCTTCTTTTACTGCTTTTTTAACCTTAAATTCAATATTTCTTCTGTTTGTATCATCATTTGGACTCCATTTCGTTGCATTCCAATCACTTACAGTATTATTATTTTCTACATTATAGACAATAGTACAGACTGTCCCATTAAATTCATCGCTATAGCTACTTCCGTTAACCTCTGCCAAAGTCAGATTAAACTTTTGCGATACTATTTTTGTAGATATATTCCTATCATTGATATCCCTAAAAGTATCCCATGCATCAAAATTTCCATAGTGTGTAACTGGTGGAGTTCCACCACCGCTACAATTTGGACATTCTCTATCACTATCCTCTTCATTTTGATAAAGAGAAGTTATTTGATCATCAGTCAATAGACTATCATAAATTTCAAACTCATCAACATCAGCACCTATGGACTGTCCGTTAGCTTCATTATCGTTATTTGAACCATAATCACTGTTAAAAATCAATCCTATTTTATCAGTTGGTATTATTGAAAAAGTTAATTGTTCATCAGCATTTAAATAAAATTTTGTTTCTGTATTGTCTCCATCGACCCTAAAAGTCAACATTTTCCAATCACTAAAACCTGATACATCATAATCTTGACAATCTTTATTATTATCATTTTTAATACACAATTGCCATTTGTCATCATCAATAATGTATGTAAAATAAATAAAATCATCATCACTTCCAGGTGCATCTGCTATATTAAGATAATATACATCTTTACTGCTCCACCACCCAGTTGATATAGTAAATTTTTTATGTCCTTCGGTATTTAAAGGAAATTTAACCCATGTATTAAGTGTATATTCATCAGGTAAATCAATATTGCTTTTGGGAATAATATATTTATCATTATCGGAAGTAGAATTTATATCTCCTCCATTACAAATTTTCCCTTCCGTTACATTAGCATCATTACCAGCCGTAGCATTATAATCATCTCCTAAAGTACCACTGTTTTTAATTTCGTATGTGTTTGCGTCATTATCCCAACTACACTCATCCATTCTATAATCTATGATTGGTTCTGTTGTTCCTGAACTTCCAGCTAAAGGACAACTACTTAAAGGATTATTGTCATATTTTGGAATAGTAGGTATTTCATAATTACCGCTTCCACTCCAATCATCATAATAGTTAGCATCAAAATATCCATCTTTATCTTTACTTTGAACATTTTTACCATTTCCATTTTCAAAACAGTTATTTACTACTTGGAAACTTCTCCATTTTTTTGAACTTAAAAGATATAATCCTTTTGTTGAAGCATTTTTTATAATATTATTTTTTATTTCTCCACTATTAGAAGCATCATTTATTTTAATTCCATACTTCCCACCGGAGATATTATTATCATTAATATAAGAATGTGCTGATATTTTTTTTAAATAAACCCCTTCATTATCGTTATTTAAAGTAATTTCATTATATCGTATATAAATTTTATCATTTAAATCTCCCGCTGAATAAATTCCTCTGTTATCTGAAATAATTATATTATTAGAGATAGAAACTTTTCCTAAATTATCCCTTAAATAAATTGAATGATTTTCTGTTTCAAACCTACTTTTAGTAACATTTAAATCCCCTTCATCTATATCTAACCCATATTTTTTACTTTTTAAAATACTATAATCACTATTTTGTGCATAAATTTTGACAATTCCCCAATTAGTAGTTTTTATAGTAGAGTAGTTTGAATTTGTCGTAAAATTAATATCTCTAAAAGTTATATTATTATTTATCCCTTTTAAATAAACAGATTCTTTGTCAGATTCTATTTTAGCATCTGAAATTGTAATATCTTCAATAGAATCATCTTCATAAACTCCTCTTCCTTTTGAGTAAATATAAACATTGTCAATATTAATGTTTTTAATATAAGTGTTTGAATAAATCCCACTATGATTGCCAGCATATTGATAAATACCAACACCTTTTAATGTAAGTCCATCAATATAATTTGGTATACTAAAAATATTTTTTTTCGAACTTAAATTTTCATTGGTAATATTTACATCGTTACTATCATTTGTTGTACTTTGAATTATTAGGTCATTGTCTTCAATTTTAAGATTTTGTTCTTCATAAGTCCCAGGACATATCTTTATAGTATCACTGTTACTGGCACTACTGAGTGCATCATCAATATTTTTATATACCTCATCTCCACTTTCACAAGCACCAAAACATCCAATAAATGGAAAACAAACAATATCATCATCCACCACCAAAGTAGCACCAAACAATGTTGATACACTCAACAACAGACTCAAAAATAAATTTCTCATTTGCATACTACTCCGTTTGTATGGAATTTACACATTATAACAACTATGCTATAAACAATCTATTAATTACATTACAACAAGTTACAATTGCCCAACTCCAAAAGAACCGTATCGCGTTGTGTACTCTCTACACGGCGACAAGCCGATTCAAAAGCTCCGCTCTCTCCTATAATGATACAGCGGTGTTTTGCCCGTGTAATGGCAGTATAGATAAGTTTTGTATTGTGCATAATGAAGTGAGTAAAACTCATAGGAATAACAACTATATCATACTCCATCCCCTGCACTTTGTGAATGGTGAGTGCATATGAGAGCATCAAATAGGATTTGAGTTCATCATACTCATAACGCACGACAACATCCTCATTGGGGTAAAAGACATACGCCTGCTCTTCATCTTCATCGATCTTAAACAGCAGCCCACTCATTCCATTAAATATACGTCGCTCATTTGAATCTTCACCCTCTTTAAAAGCAGCGCCACTCCAAGAAGTCATATTTTCATTTTTAGTATGAACTACCTTGTCCATCAACCGAAACTCCAGCTCTCCCCGTTTGATGCACTTTTTGGGATTGGGGTTAAAATACTCCTGCAATACGGAGTTAAGATTATTACTCCCCAGTGTTCCGCCTTTCATTGGAGTGATCACCTGAAAATAGTTAAGATACTCTTTAATAAGTTTATTGCTTAAGCGATACCGTGCCTTCTCTATACTTGCAACAACCCGCTGCAACATCTCTGCAATGATATCTTGTGAATTTTGTTCACGCAAGGCTTTGAGATCCTCTTGAGAAAGCTGGTTTTTGAGTGCATAGTAGTTGGCAATAGTAATATCTACAAACTCAAAATCTTCATACTCTCCTCTATACTGCGGTACATTTCCCTGACGGATCTCATTGGCAATGAGGGTAATCGCCTGATCTTCACTCTGTCTGTAGATCTGTGTCAGTTTGACAATAGGTGCAAGTTCAAGTTGCAGTACATCGCTTAAAACATTCCCCGCTCCAATAGGCGGCAGCTGTGCATCATCTCCTACAATAATAACGATGGCTTTGTTGGAGATCTTCCCCATAAGCCGTGCAAAAAGAGTTGAATTTATCATAGAGGCTTCATCTATAAGCACTACCGAATAGGGAAATTTATCTGCCTCTTCATGTTTGACAAGCAGAGACTGAATAGTAGCAGAATCAAACCCTGTCGTATCACTGATGCGCTGCGAAGCTATACCACTAAGCGCACAGGTAATGATCTCTTTGTTATCATAACGGGTGTTTAAAAGCTCTAAAATAGTCTTAGAGGTTGTACTCTTTCCAGTACCGGCATACCCAACCAAAAAAAGCAGTGAAGCGCCATTGTTTATAATCTCTACTGCTTTTTTTTGCTGCTCACCGAGTTTGAGATCAGAGTCTGCTAAAAAAGCATCCAGATCTTTTACAAAACCGCCACTGTCCATCTTTGCACGCTTTGTAAAGGTATCATATAAAAACTTCTCTGCATCATACAGCCGTGCAGGGGAGAGGCGATCATTTTTCATCATCACAATGCTCCCCTCACCCACACGCTCAACCAAAGCAGCCTCATAAAGATACGCTTTGTCATAAAAGCCAAGAAGCTCATCAAGCCCGCTAAAAAGCAGTGATTTGGCAATACAGGAGTTCCCATTTGCCTCACAATAGTCCAAAAGCAGATAATCCATAGCAGCACTTATTCGATTTTCATCTTCTTGATCAATGCCCATCTTGAGTGCCAACTCATCAGCACGCTTAAAGCCTATGCCATTAATACGTGTTAAAACATAAGGATTTTCTTTGATTTTAGTGCAGGGTTCATTTACATCTTTCATAGCCGTAGCAATGGTAGTCAAAAGTGTTGAAGAAACATTAAAAGGGCTTAAAAATTCACCGAGTTCTCGCATAGATCGAAACTTCTTCCAAGAATCCTGAATCTTTTTCAGACGCTTCTCTTTGATCCCTTTAACCTCCAAAAGCTTCTCTATATCATTATCAAGTATATTGACAAGCTCCTCTGCTCCAAAATGTTCTATTAAGTCTGCTGAGAGTTTTTTGGTAAAGCCTTTGATGATTTTGTTTAAAAAGAAAAAGAGTTCGTTTTGATTTACCTTGATGGAGTCAAACTTAAAAGTACGCCCATACTTCTTATGCTCGTGCCACTCCCCCTCTAAGGTAATAGCCGAACCTTTAATATTTTCTATGGCACTCTCATAATAGATCCCACTGATCTTCTCACCGGTTTTAAGAACTGCAATAAAAAAACCATCATCACCCTCAAAAAGTACTCTGTCAATCTGCCCTATAAGTGTCATAAAAAATAATTATTTTGTTACTATTGCAAAAGAGAGTTCTAAAATTTCCTGATGCTGTTTTATAAAACCATTTAGATCATCAAGTGTAAGTTCTTCAATCTTTGCTAACTCTTTTTTAGAGTGATCAAGTGAAAAACCTTTATAGTAGTCCATAAAAGTTCTGTTGAGTCGCTGACTCATAGTTTCAACCCGTAATGGCTCACTTCCAAGTAAAAATTTCTTTGTCTGATCAAGCTCTTCTTGCGTTACACCCTCTTTTACAAACTGTGCAATCACTGCTTTTACTGTCTCTTTTGCTTCATTTTGTGACTCTATCTTTGTCTGAAGATAGCCGTTAAAATAACTTACAGACTTACTTACATGTACACGAGCATAGGCAGAGTAGGCAAGACCGCGTTTTACACGGATCTCTTCCATCAGTCTGCTTCCAAAACCACCCGTTCCCAAAATAAATGTTGCTACACGTGCTTTATAGTACTCTTCATCATTTACCGCCATATTATATGGTGATCCAAAGTAGATATATGCCTGCTCTGTTTGACGTTTTAAGATATCTGTTTTGGCATCACTGCTTGCTCTAAAATGAGGAAGTGCTTTAGCTTTTCCTTTTGGAAGCCGCTTCAATACCTGAGAGACCTCTTTTTTGATCACTGCTATATCAACATCACCACCGACAACAACTATGGCTCGAGAAAGCACAATATGATCTTGCACAAAGCTTTTCACATCTTTGAGTTTAATACTTTTGACACTCTCTATAGTCCCTGCTGCAGGTTGTGCTAAAACTGTTCTCTTAAAAAGCAGTTTTTTCAGTGCATTGGAAGCGACATAGTCATAATCATTCTCTTTGCGAGAGATCGCCCCCATGGTCATTGTTTTTACTTTTTCTAAAGAGCGTTTTGTAAAGTTTGGATCTTTTAAAAGCATTTTTAGATAGTGCATACTCTGTTGAAACTGCTCCTTTAAAGAACCGATCTCAAGAACAAATGTTTCACTGCCCGTTGAAGCAGAGATATGGATCGCCTTAGATTCAAGCATCTCTGCAAAACCATTTGCACCTGCTTCTTTTGTCCCTTCATTGAGCATCTTTGCAGAAAACTTTGCCAAACCGGCTATCTTTTTATCTGTTATACTGCCTGAATTTGTAAAAACGATCTGTGTATTTACAATTGGAAGACGACTATCCTCTTCAAATATCAAAGGAATAGTTATTCCCTTTACTTCAATGCTATCAATCTTTGCTGCCATTACAATCTGTCCTATTAATAAAAATGTTATTACTATCTTTTTCATCTAATCAAATATCTCTAAAGTCTCGTACGCAGTGTTACGAATTGCCGGTATCTCACCAATATCTCTGATAAGATGTACCATCTCCTCTTTTGCCATCGAAAATGCCGCCCCTGCCGAGCTTACTACATTCTCTTCCATCATCGTCGAACCCAGATCGTTTGCACCAAATCGCAGTGCCATCTGCCCGATATACGGCCCTTGTGTTACCCAAGAGCTTTGAATATTTGGCACATTGTCAAGATAGAGTCGTGCTACTGCCAAAAGTCTTAAGTAGCGGTTTGATGATGGTTTCTCCATATCTGGAATAAGTCTTAAAAGCTCTGTATTTTGCCCTTGAAAACTCCACATAATAAAAGCCCGAAAACCGCCTGTCTCATCCTGCAGACGACGAATCATATCAAAATGTTCTATAATATCTTCATCACTCTCAACTGTTCCATACATCATTGTAGCCGTTGATTTTATGCCAAGTTTATGCGCTTTTCTGTGAATATCGATCCAGACATCTGAGTCAATCTTCTTTGGAGCAATAATATCGCGTACTGTATCAGAAAGTATCTCTGCACCCGCACCCGGAATAGAAGCCAAACCTTTGGCTTGAAGACGTTCTAAAACCGCTTCAACAGATATGCGTGAAACCTTAGCGATAAAATCAATCTCTATTGAGCTAAAGCCATGAATGGTAATGGTCGGGTATTTTGTATGAATATGTTCTACCAAATCCTCATACCACTCTATTTGAAGTTTTGGATGCACACCGCCTTGAAAGAGTATCTGTGTTCCGCCAATCTCCAAAAGTTCATCGATTTTTGCATCAATTTCATCAAAGCTAAGTACATAGGCATCTGCATCTTTTTCATGTCGATAAAAAGCACAAAACTTGCAGTCAACCCAACAAATATTTGTATAGTTGATATTTCTGTCAATAACAAAAGTTGTTATCCCTTTTGGATGCAATTCACGTTTACGCGCTGTTGCCATACGTCCAAGCTCTTTCAAATCTGCATTTTTAATAAGATCGAGTGCCTCTGCTTTTGTTAATCTCTTTGTCACTATTTCCATCCCTTATTCATTGGATTAATTGATTTTTTCTTAATAAATTTTCTATAAATTATATACAGGAAGAGGAGTATCATAAACCCTCCACCCGCAACTTGAAAGAAGGCTCCAAGATTAAGAATTTTATTTAAAATACTCTGATGCTCTTTATTGTCAATTTGAAGCTCAGCCATCTCTGCAATATGCGTCATTGCTGAGACTGCCAAATTCCCTTGGGGTATATCTTTATGACACGAAAGACAAACTCCACGACGATCTAACTTATCTCTTTGTGCTTTATCAAGTGGTTGTGAAAGCTTCCAATGGTGACCGACTGTCATTAGCTGTGTCCCATTCTCATCTATAAATTGCGAATAGTCATATTTTAAATTTGGTATTGCCGGTATCTGTTCATCAACATTTTTTGGAATTACCTTACCATCAGCACTCATCAAATCCATAATAGTTGTCTTACTCGGATCAGCATTGAGTTTTCCACCGCCAACACCAAGTCCAAGTGCTTTTGCAGAAGTATGACAACTCTCACACGATCGTGCCTCTTTTTGAATCGTATGGGGTTGCACCGGTGCCATATCTATGGCATTTTGTCCCTCTTCGCCTGCACCTTCTACATTTGGGATCTTAAATATATGATTTTGCAAAAGTGCTTTTCCATCTTTGCCAATAACCGTAATAGTTGTCTGGCATCCGGGAATAACTGGAGATATTCTACCCTCACCGTTTTGTGCAAGTGCAGGATCTTCCCAACGTAAATAAGAGCGGGTTTCAGTCACTTTTCCTGCAACAAGATAATCTTTTAGGTTACGCATTTCTCCTGTTGTTCCATGTATATCATGATCATGCGAAGCCATCAGATAATCAGGATTGTTTTTACCGCCACTGTAGTCAATCTTTACATGACAACCATAACACTGCGGTGCCCAGGTTGCATGACAGGTATAGCACTCCATATGATCTGTATGCGCATCAATAGCATCCATAGCAACCAGTGCTTTTTTTGAAAGCCGCTCCTCTTTTTTAAGCAATTTAAGCGGTTTAAGCTCTATATCTTTACCACTTGCCAAGTGCATAATAATCTTGTTGCCCTTTTTAACCGCTTTTGGCAGAGGATTTCCACGGGCAGTAAGGATGTATCCATCCCCTTTATCTTTTGGAAGATAACCCTGCTTCAAATATTTTGCAACTGTTTGTGTCACACCTCTTGGATTTCCTGTTGCAACAGTTGTATTAAACTCATCAGAGTAACCAAGTGGCAGCTCCCAAGGGTATTTTTTTGTTGTTCCGTGACAATCTTGACACTCTATCTCAACTGCACCTGCATTGGCACCGCTTAAAAAACCGTCACCATGCAGATCATTAGAAGTATGACAATCTTGACATAACATCCCTTTTTGATAATGCACATCTGATTTCATATGCAAGTAGCGCTTTGTATGCAACTTTGGCTGTGCATTTCCCTCTGCATCAAACGTTGCATTATAAGCAGTTTCCATAAGTCCCTGATAACTCACACCTATACGCTTGCCACGATTATGGCAGGTTGAACAGGTCTCTACAGGCACACCGCTGTACTCTACATGATGAATAGCTACTTTGACTTTGCGTGAAGATTGAATCTGATGCGAAAGCATATGCCCTCGTTCATTTTTTTGAATACTTTTGTCATCACCTTCATAAAAACCCTCATTTGAGTAGGGAATATGACATGAAGCACACCCTGCACCTCTGTAATCACCTCGTTTTGAGCGTCCTTTGCTTCCGGTATGGCAACGCAAACACTCCTGACGCAGATAGGTATAAACAGCTTTTGAAGGATCCTTTTGAACCTCATCAACACTCGGTGCAGCAGGAAGCTCTTTCATCTCTTTTGGAAATGCCTGAGGCTCCATTTTTGCAAGTTTTTGCATATATTTACGATAGCTGTCTGTTCCAAGTCTGGCATGTGGATCGGCAGGATTTTTTGTTTTATAGTTTCCGGTATTGTGCTGATATCCCTCTTTACCGCCAAAACTCCACATTGCACCTTGAATTTTTCCCTGTTCGGTCATCATCAGAGAGTTCATCTGTGCCGCTACCTGATTTGGATGACATATACCACAGGTATTTTGATTTACCCAGCTACTTGCCGGATTAGGGTAGTACTCTTTTGGTCCAGGATGATTTTTAAAATACCTTACTGTTCCTTTGTGTGCATACTTTTTGCTTTTACTTTTAGGATCTCCTCCATGACAGACGATACAATCATTCCCAGTATTACCCGTTTTATCTGCAATGTTTAAAATAGCCTTCATCATAGAGGAGTTTCTATCACGAATATCAGCGATTCCTTTATGACAGACTATACACTCATTTGCTCCAAAGAGAAGTGTCGAGACAAAGAAAAAAAAGAAAAAGAAAAAGTTTTTTTGCATCTACTTACTTTTTATCTTTTGCAATAGCGTCTAAAACACCATTAATAAATTTTGGAGACTGTTCTGTTCCAAAAGCTTTTGTAATCTCCACTGCTTCATTGATAACAACAGCCGAATCAAGTTCACCAAAGAGAATCTCATAGGCAGCAAGACGAAGCGTTGCCCGCTCAATAGCACCCAAACGCTCAAAATCCCAATCTTTAAGATGTTCGACAATTGCCTTATCAACCTCTTCTAAATGTGCCATAACACCTTCATAGAGATCAAGTGCAAAATCACGCTGTTTATTACGGATCTTTTTCTCTTCAAGTATTTCTGTTGTATGTTCAGAAGTGTTTCCATTTCCCAAATCAAAAGCGTATAAGAGACTTACTACTGCCATTCTTGCGTGATGTCTTGTTGCCATAATTACAGCTCCTCGTAAAGATCTAACATCTCAATAACTACCGTCATTGCTTCAAAGCCTTTATTTCCGGCTTTTGTTCCTGCACGCTCTATTGCCTGCTCAATTGTATCTGTAGTTAAAAGTCCAAAACTCACTGGTTTTTGGTGTTTTAAACTCATCGATGCGATCCCTTTTGTAGCTTCTGCACTGACATAATCAAAGTGTGGTGTAGAACCACGGATAACTGCACCCAAAGCACAAATAGCATCATATTTACCACTTGCAAGCAGTTTATCAACGATCATAGGAAGCTCAAAAGCACCCGGAACCAACACATGCGTCAAATCTGCATCATCACCACCATGACGAGCAAATGCATCTTTTGCACCCTCTACAAGTCTGTCCACTATAAAGTGATTCCAACGCGTACTTACTATCGCTATCTTCTTACCGTTTACTACTTTTAATCTGCCTTCTATAAATTCCATTTTTATCCTTTGTAATTTTGTTTTGTATTTACTACTCTTTGAATAGTAATATATTGTGTTGTGATCTTATAAAAAATCATATAGTGTGCATCATAGATAATAACTCTACAATCTTTTTTAAAACCCTTCTTCCGACAATCTTTACCCATAAATGGGTTCAATTCTAAAAGTGCTATATAATTATCTATCTTATTGATAAAATTATCTGCAACACTTTTTTTATCTTTGAAAATAGTAAGATAGATAGACTCTAAATCAGCTAAAGCTCTTTTGCTATATTTGATCAATGTCATACTTCTCTCGGAGATATGCAAACACCTCCTCATGCGTCAAACCACTATCTCCAGAGGCTTCCCCCTCTTCTATCATCGCTTCAATCGTTGCATTATCAAGCTGATAAGCAACATTATTTGCATGACAATTTTGAGAGAGAAACTCTACAAAACGGGTATTGTCTCCATCAAACTCCTCATAAAAGATGCGTTCAAGCTCCGGGTTATCTATGGTCAGGGTAATCATTTTATATCTCCTGAATTTTTTTGATCACTGCTATCAATGCTTCCAAGTCATCTAATTTTAACATATTTGGACCGTCTGAGAGTGCAATGCTTGGATCAAAGTGTGTCTCAAAGAAAAATCCATCTACACCTACAGCCGCTGCTGCACGTGCAAGATAGGGAACCATTGAGCTGTCTCCTCCGGTCTTGCCATTCTCAGCTGTGGGCATCTGAACAGAGTGCGTTGCATCAAAAATAACCGGTGCAAATTTTCGCATCAAAACAAGATTTCGCATATCTACTA
>Ga0256842_1002685_pt1 | contig 12443 bp, 15 predicted proteins | sample 4559240metaG_FD_185973 | JGI IMG/M metagenome (GOLD analysis project Ga0256842, IMG submission 185973) | Hydrothermal vent microbial communities from Guaymas Basin, Mexico - 4559-240 | ecosystem: Environmental > Aquatic > Marine > Hydrothermal vents | place: Mexico: Guaymas Basin | collected...
GTTTTTGTCGTAAATTATTATAACATTTGGAAGTTTGATTCAGCTTTTTTAACAATTATAAAATTAAATTAGTTGCTTTTGTGGGAATATGCAAGTGGCTCTTATTATTTCTAATATCCTGAAAACTATTAAGTTGTAACAAATTTTCTTTTTGTCCAAGAATGTCTACAAAACAACAAACATAAAAACCAATTTTCTCTTCATTGTTTTGTAAGCTCATATAACAACCTCTTTTTGTAAAAGCTCATTTTCTTTCAAAAAAGCTATATAATTTTTAGCAAATAGTTCAAATAACCTATAGTTACCTTTTAACATATCTAATATCAAAAAATCTTCAAAGGTTGGTTCGATTAAGCATTTTTCTTCATTAAAACATCGTGCTATTTGGTTATACCCGGTATGCGTGTAATCACACATCATACCATATGTATTTTTTCTAATTTTTTCAAATATATTAGCTTCAAAATAGTCATCCAATTTTTTACACATATCTTCTGTTCTTGGAAAATTAGATTTTTCAAATACTTTCTTATCAATATACACTACATACGAACCTCGAACTATAGAGTCAAAAAATACTCTAACAAGTGCAAATACCGAATTGTAAAGTTGCTTTTCTATAAGAACATTTATAGCATAATAATGACTTAATGTATTTTTTATAAATCCACTAAATAACATTAATACTTCATTATTATCTTTTAAATCAATGTTAGAAATGATATTTTCTATTCTAACAGCTAATTGTTCATTAGTATTTATTTGCATTAATATCTTATTCATAGCCATTTTAAACAATCCCCTCACTCTCAGGATGCTCCAAATGTATCTTATAGTTTTTCTTTGCCAACTCTTTTGAGGTATTTGCATAGCAGTAGTTACACTCATGTGGGCAGGTGTTATACTGTCCTATGTCTTTGCTCATCACGCAGCCGCAGTCCTCTCTTTGTCCTTTGTCTTTGAGGTTTCTTTTCTTTGTTATTTTTCGCTCACTCTCAAAGAGGCTTGGCTCTTCTATCTCTACACCCAAGAACTCCATTAGCTCTTTGTCTTCACTAAAGAGCTCTATCATCAGGTCATCATCTATGCATTTGTTATGCACTATGCTGTACTGTTCTAAGTCTATCTTCTCACTACATGTACCAAGCTCTAAGCCCCACTCTTTGTTTATCTCAGCTATCCCTTTAGCAAATGCATCCATAGTCTCTGGAGTAAACTCTATGTATGGTACCTGATCTTTGTTGAGATTGTTTTGTACTTTTTTGTATGTAGCAATATCTGCGAAGCTAAAGACCAACTTTTCAGTATATGGGTGGAGCTGATCACCTATCTTTTTAACTCTTCTAAGTAGCTCTTCTACATCTATCTCTTTTGTAAGCAGTAGAGGGTCATATCTCCACACGACTCTTTTTTTACCAAGTCTGTTTGAGAGTTCTATAAATGTCTTTATCCTACTCTCTACATTTGGTACTTTTGCCTCATAGCCCTCTTTGTCATAGTCATTTAATGAGTATTGAAAATAGTAGTTTGGTATATTTTTATCCAAATAGTCAAGATACTTAAACATAGGACGCGGGTTTTTTGTCCAAAACACAACAAGGCGAGTATTCGCAAAAGAGACATACAAAGGCTTGTTGTTAAATGGATTTGTCCACTTCAAATACCCAACTTCCCATCTTAAGACAAACCAGTCGGCATAAAATGTCGGTATATCCGTAGCACGACTAGCTGAAATGATGACAGGAGCTTGAGCCTCTGTTACCGTACCATTTTCTAAAGTTATTTTTTGTTTTTTCCATTGCATGATGTATTATACCTTTTTTCGAATTCCAGAGTTAGTAATAACCGTTTTTCTTTGACTTAAGGGTTTAACTTGTTTGGAAATATATGGAGTATATTTAGGTGGATTTTCTATAATCTTTATAATCTCAAACAAAATGGTAAACCACTGTGTTATTTCAGTTTTTGATACCTCTTTATAGCTTGCATTTGAGTGTATATATTTGTTTCTTCTTAGTACAAAAGTATCTATATTTTCAATTTTATATCCAAACTTATTCATCAATGCTATGATTTTGTCTTTAAATTTTTCACTTTTACACTCTTCTCCATCCCAGTATATATTATCACTTTGTCTTTCGGTTATAAATATACTTAAAATAGCCTCTATACTACGGGCAATTGAAAGCATCGCATAAGAGTATCTATTTGCTGTATTGCTATTTAAAATATCAAAAATCTGAATGATATCCTCTTGAAGTTGTCTCCAATACTTCTCATATCTCTCTTTAGTTAAATTATATTGATGAAAAATATCATTTTGCAATACTGCTAATATATTTTTTTGTACGGCATAAATATCTTTGAGATACTTTTCAGATAACCCTTTATTTACTAATTGAACCAACTTGCTAATATTACTATGTGTAGTCAAGTCATAATTTTTTGGGTGTTCTTTTTTAACATAACCTAAAATATGACTATCGTAACTATACAACTCATCAAGTAACAGACTATTATTTGATGCAGTAAATATAATGACCTGAACAGCAGGATTGAACTCTTTTATTTTATTAAATATTTGTATGCCTGTGAAATTTATCAGCTTTGTATCTTCTGAAAAATCATCCTCATGCAGTCTTACATCTAGCACAATCACATCAGGATCAAAACTTATAATATCTCGCATCACGAAACTTATAATTTCTTCTTTTGTTTTATCTTGATATATTGTCTCTACTGTTTTTAAGTTACAACTACTATTTTCTTTAAATATATACTCAAAAATACTTTTCCAACCCTTTTGCCATTCATCGTCAATATATAATATCTTTCCATTTTCATAAAGTTCTTCTTTGCTCTTGTCAAAGAAACTTTTTTGTATAGGAAATACTTCTTGTAGATATTTGTAGTATAGCATTGATGCTATATTATCTCTAATATGCTCTACATCAGGAGTGTGAACATTTAAGTATTCTGCCCATCTGTACATACTCCATTTGTTAGCAATGCTATGATGAGATAAATAATCCTTTGGTTGTTCAACTTCTATTTTTTGTAAAAACTTACTCTGGTACTCTTCTGTAGATAGATTTGTAAAGTATAAGTCTTGAGCATTTTTTATAGCTTCTTGAGTATTCTCAATTAAAAAGATATTTTTCGTAAACAATATATTTGCCATATTATCAAGCTTATTCAAGGAGTAAGCATCAAGATTACTAATCATGACAATAGGTAAAAATCTTCTCTCCTTTAACTCTTTTGAGAGTCGTATATGATAGGCTACTCGCAGTCCAAGAAGTTCAAGATAGTTTGAAAATAAATTGTCTTTAATGAAAATCATATCAGCATCATGTGGTATCTTTGATAAGATGTTTTCTGATATATTCTTATCTACATTATCTATTGGAGGATATTTTATATCTGTCGTAAATAGTGTTAAATCTATGACATTATCATTATGTATTATTACACTATTCATTTTCTATACTTTCTTTGATGTACTGCTCTAAGCTCTTTTGTAATGCTACAATATTCTCAAAAGCAACTTTGTTAAATTTGTTTTTTTCTATTTGAAACTCAAATTGTATATCTTCTAACAAGTCCATATCCACCTTCGACTTTGACTTTGACATCGCTTTTATTAGCTTCTTATAATTAATTGTCTCTTGGTCTTTATTTTTTTCTATATAAAGTGATAAAGACTCAAAAATATTTAAAGCTATATTGAGCTTATATCGCTCTCCATAAATGAGCATTAAAAGCTTATGATTATTTTGTCTATAACTCTCTAAAAAGAGTTGGAGATTTTTACTGTAAAACACTTTTGAGTTGGTGATAATAAGCTCATAATTTGAGTTATCATAATAGTTCTTATCTACTCCACCAGAAAAAAGCACTAATGATTTTTTATGAGTTTTACAATGGTTCTTTAATATATCAAGTATCTTGATATTGTCCTTATCATAAGCTGATTTATGAGTAATGATAACATCATAAGGTGTAAAATCAAAATCATCATGAAGCACACCTTGTAAAAACTTATCATATTTTTCATCTATGCAATTTTCTAAAATATCACTATAGATTTCAAGGTTTACGTTTGTATCCTCCATAAAAAGCTTCTGTCTTTTTGCTCTATCTTCTATCAAAAGTATCATTGTAAAGTTCCCTTTTATTTATAAAATCTCAGTATATGTGTAAATCCATCAAAAATAGGAAGACTATCTTGTTCTATATCCTTAATATTATTACTTTTTAGATAGTTTATCTTATAAGCTACATTGTCATAACTATCTAAAACACTCCAATCACACAAGTTTTGTAATTCTTCTTGTACCTGTTTAAAATCACCATCTTTTACCTCTGCTAGTAGTTCTTGAGCTGTTCTATGAGATGATGAATGAAGATGTGTTATATAAATCTCTATGAACTGTGCTTGACTATCTTCAGGTTTTACTACTTTGATTGAGACTTCATCGAGTTCATTGTTATGGCTATGAAAAACGATAAATTGTTTAAAAATTATTACTAAAGCGTTCCTAAACTTTTCAACATCAGTATAAAAATCAATACCTTTTGCAGAGCTATCAATATCACAAGCCATATCATTATCATTGAGTTCCGTTTCAAAACTCTCAAAAACACTCTCTAGCATACTACTATCATTACGTACTTCTATCTCCTCTTTAAACAACGATATAAGTTCTCCAAATGTAGTAATAGTTTGATTATGAGTTTTTATCGGTTCTTTAAGTACAAATTCAAAAGGTCTCTTTCCTTCATTAATATGCTCTTTGAGTCCATCAACAGATGACCATCCAAGTTTTAACTCTTTCTCTTCTGACCAGACAGTTGCATCATCTATATTTTTAAATAGAAAGCTTTCTATCTTTTGATACAAATTCGGTGAAAGCTCTTGAAGCTCATTTTTTATACCATCCCATTGTATTTGAACTTTTGAGATAAATGCATCAAAACTCAAACCATCTTTATTTTCACAACTTCCTTCCCATGCATGTGTTGTACATTTTAGAGGAGTATCAAGAGTAAAAAATGTAAGTAGTTTTACTAAGTCTTTTGGCTTGTTATTTGGTTTTAAAAAAGTTGGAGATTTTTCGAGAAGTTTCATTAACTCTATTTGTTGAAGGTGTTTAACTCTATCATATAAGCTATCACCATTATCTAATTCTACATTAACATCAGCACCGTTATTGATAAGGAGTTTAACAACATTCATCAAATTTTTTTCATACGCTATAGAAAGTGCCGTTTGATTTCTGTTATTTTTAATATTTATATCACCACCATGATCTATAAACCGTTGAGTTAGTACGATAGGATCCAATTTATTTTTAAATTTTTCTTGTACTTGATATATTATATTAGATAGCTTTATATTTATGAAATTAGATAACTTTGTAAGTAATTGATGAATATTTTTTTCTCTATCATCTAAAATGAGATTTTCAATTTGTTTTTGAATTTCAAAAATCTTAATATTAGCATCGTGGATAATACTTTGATTTTGATAGAAACTATTTAGGAGTATTTTTTCAATGCTTTTCTCATCATCATCTATATCTAATAATAGCGAAGTTACAAAACTATTATTATCTTCATCTTGTGTATTAATATCTTTATCAAATAAATCTTTTATAAATTGTTGACTACCATTTAGTAATAAAGAAGAAAGTAAATCAAAATCTGAAATTTTTTGAAATTCATTTTGAATAAAATATTCTGCTAATTCTTGATTGTTAAATGCAATAACATATGCCAAATAAGGCATATCCTTGTCTTTTTCAAAATTAATACCATTTCCATTTTCAATAAGTAGCTTTGCTATATCTGTCTTGTCAAATATAATAGCAAATAGCAGTAAACTTGTACCATTAATTTTTTCATTAACATCGGCTCCTTTTTCAATAAGTAGCTTTGCTATATCTGTCTTGTCAAATATAATAGCAAATAGCAGTAAACTCGTACCATTAATTTTTTCATTTGGATCTAAACCATGATTAAGTAGAAATTCTAGTCTGTCTAACTTGTTTTCAAGAACAACAGATATGACAAACTCCTGTTTGCCAAAATATTTAATTATAATTTTTGATAATTTGATATCATTAACAATATCAATATATTCAAATAATGAAACTGCTTGGTCTTCAATTACCAAATGATGATTTACATTATTTTCTAATAATACTTCAATCATTTTGTATTGCTTTCGTAAAAGTGGGAGTAGCAATATATTTTCTTCCTCATTTTGCAAATCTATACCTTGTTCAATCAATAATTTTGCACTTTCACTATTATCTAGAAATATTGCTGCTTTTAAAGCCTTTGTAAGTTCTTTTTTATTTAACTTTTGATTATTTTTGATAACATTTATAAAATCAGTTAATTTATCTTGAATAAATTTTGTCTTTTGCATTTTTACTAACCTTTATTTACTTTATATTAAATTATGACGAATTATATTTATAAGTATATCCATATTTTGTCTATATTATTTATTTTACTCAAAATCAAAAGTAGCTTGTTGAGCATTAGCTGAATAAACAATTCTCTTAAATTCTGCCGGAGATTTTACTGCTTTATCTAATAGATCCATTTTTATTAGTGAAACCAAAATCGCACATGTTCTTGCCTGACAATTAATAGATTTTTTCGGATTAAACTCTATATCACTAAAGGCATCATACTTGAGAAGATTTTTTTTAATGTAGTCTATATGAGGTAAAAGAGCCTTAATGTATATCCAGTCATAAAAAGCACTCTTTGGTTCAAGTTCCCAAGTTTCACCTTCAAACTCAAAGCATTGTAAATCTCCTGAAGCCTTAAGCCTCTCATCTCTTTTTGCACTGAGAGAATCTTTGGTATATATGTCATGATAAGGACCACCATTTTCAAAAACTTTACTCCCTTGAAAAGCGGACTCTATACTAATGATTCCATAATTATCAGTCTCTATCATTAAGTTAAAAGCACTCAGTCTATGTCCAATTTTCTCACTAGATTTAGTTGAGACTTCAAGTATATTTTTATATCCTTTCTCTGCAGCATTTTCATGCAAAGAGGTAATACATTTAGACTTTTGAGAGACTGAGAAACCATTATAGTACTTAAAATCTATCTCTATCTCTTCAAATAACTTCTTTTTACTATTTGTCGGTACAAATATTGGTCTTTTAGCCACGATGCACTCCTAATATATCTCTTATCTCTATTTTATCCTGAATCATAATCTCTCCATATTTTGCATCTTTTCTTCTTTGTTGGATTTTAGGATCACTCCAATCTGTTCTACTCCATAAAACATCTAAATCGATATGTTTTACTAAATCATTAATATCACCATAAATTTTTGCTTCCGTTTTATTTGTAACTTGATCTGAAAAAATACTTTTTTTCTTAAATAGAACAGTAGCATCTATCTCCAGCCAAACTGGATTTGGAATCTCGCCATTTCTAGTTTTTACCCACTGCATGGGGTGTTCTTTAATAAAACTAAGATGTACAAACTGGTCTAAGCCTTTTGCTATATCTAAATTATGGCTCAATTCATTTGCACCATAACAAGCAACATTTATCCTACTGTTTATAAGATTACGAAGTGATAAAACCCCGTATTTTTTAATTGATTCAAGATTGCTTAAGTCTGTAAAATGCCAAATTGATTTAATTCCATAATGCTGTAATGTTGCTTGAATGTTCATTGTGCCTTCCTCATATAGTGATGGAAGAATTATAGGAGCTACAATGGACTTATTTTGTCTCTTTTTATTGTTTTAGCAATCAAACTGTTTATAAAAAATAATTAAAATGGAAAAGGATCATCCATAGCATCTATCTCAGACATGACCTTATTATCAACATTTGTTGATGTATTAGATGTTTGGTTTGAAGCTTGTGATGGTATATCTGTATTTGATGAGTGTTGTCTGTTTTGAGTAGATTCATGATTGGCAGTGTTGCTTTTACTGTCTAACATTTGCATAGTCTCTACGGTTACACTGTGTTTAGATCTTTTTTGTCCATTTTGGTCACTCCATTGCTCAAACATGAGTCTTCCTTCAACCAATATCTTAGAACCTTTGCGAAGATACTGATTTGCTACTTCTGCACTTCTGCCAAAAAAGGTTATATCCACAAAACAGACTTCTTCTTTTTGTTCCCCTGTATTTGATTTAAACTTTCTACTTGTAGCTATAGCTGTTTTTGCTATTGCCATACCGCTTTGAGAATATCTTATCTCTATATCTCTTGTAAGATTTCCTACCAATATGATTTTGTTATACATTTTCATTTCTCCGTCTGTTTACGATATAGTATTCTTTACTATGGACAGATATTGTCAAGAAAGTTATTTTTATTGCTGAAATACTATGTTGTTTGTATATATGTTCTCATTACAAGATTGATATTTTTCATAAAAACTATGTAACATTATTTTATTTGCTTTTATGTCAATACTAAATTGAGTAATATCAATAGTGTGATCTCCTTCATATGTTAGTCCAACTATACCTAAGATTTTGGTGTCATCAAGTGAACTTTCTTGTGATACAGGGAACTTTAATTCTAAAATAGCGTGTTGAGCAAGATAATTTAGCATGTTTGTTTTTCCTCATTTGTATAATGAAGAGATTGTAACAGGAAGAATAGGCATATTATGTATATAAGATATATTTGTTATAGTTTTGAGCAGAAATCTATGAAAGCAAGATACCTTTTTTTCTAATCTCCTCTTTTAAAAGTTCACTTGCACTATTAAGATGTATCAAGTCAATTGGCAAATCTAAATCTTTAAGTAAAAGGTATTTAAAAAATTGCACTTTCGCTTTTTTAAAACCATCTTTTGAGATGTTTGCATCAACTGCTATATCAAAATCACCTCCTGCTTTTGCATCATCTGTTCTGCTTCCAAAAAGTATGAGTTTACATACTCCAAAAGCCTCTTGTGAAGCTTTTTGAAACTCATTTTTGAGGTAGTTCGATACTCGCATCATATCTCCTTATAAAGGCAAAAACTTTAAAAACAACATCTTCTAAAAACATAAATTGCTCTACACAATATTTTAGATCATTTAAAGCCTCTTGAAATTGCCTGTGTAAAACATTCATACGATTTCCTTTGAAGTATTATAGTAAATATGCTCTTACATCAGTTTCAATCTTCTCTCTCAAAGAATCAGGCGAAACAACTTTCATATGAGGAATCCACTTTTTTACAAGATCTTCTATTTCCATCTCTTGTGTTACCGTAAATGAAAACAATACACTTCCGTCACTCTTTTGCTCTACGATCTTTTGAGAAGGTAAAAATTGTTTCATCTTGAAATATTTTGCTTTGTGAGGGCTTACTTCTACCACTACCTCTATAAGGTATCTTCTAAAAGATGGCGTATATTTAGGATAGGGGGTTTGTATGGTTTTTACAAAGTCAACTATATCTGGATTATGATGAAATGTTTTTTTATGAAGCACAATATCTATAATGTTTGTAACTCTAAAAATACTAAAAGGATATGCTTCATTTGCATTTTCACCTACAAGGTAAAAGTTTTCATTGATAAAGAGAATTTTATAAGGTTTGAGCTCATAGTTGTTCTCTCCTTTTGCTTCTTGTTGTGTGAGAGTGACATACTGCTTGTATGTAATTGCTCTCTCCATCTCACGCAGGAGTTTGACATCCTGCTTTTTTGTTTCAAAAGGTTTGGTGATAAACTCATAACACTCTTTAGATTTTTGAATTTTTGTATTGATAATTTTCTTATCATTCTCATCTATATTTAAACTCTCTAAAATATTGTTTCTTTGTACAATGTTAAAAGTCTGCACCATTAACGCTAAGGTGTCTTGATCTAAAAAGTTATTAAAGACCTCTTTTGTTATCGCTTTATAACACCCCTTTTCACCCTTACCACCACGAATCAGTTCAAAACTCTCAGGAAAATACTCTTTGATAACATCAAGATCTCTACGGATTGTTTTTTCACTTTTTTTAAACCACATATCATCGTTTTGTAAAGCATCAATACAAACTTTTTGCCCACTGTTAAATCTTTTTAAAAGTTCTAAAACTCTCGCTGTTTGATTGGTTGTCATAACACACCTTCAAATTGTTTTAGGAAATTATAACTTTATTTTTGATCATATTTTGTCTAATGGTAATATTAATAGCTTTACTAAGTGATAAAATTTTTGTTAATACTGTAATGTAAGTAAAATTAAATCCAGAAAAAGATATACTTTTTTCTGGAAAAAATAAAAAGGAATTGCTCTAATGAAGCTCTATGATAAGGTATTTTATTTCATTATTGGACATGGTAGGGGGTGGGCATTCTCTCCAAGTGATTTACTTGAAAAATTTACTAGGCAAGAGATTGATAGTACTTTATCTGACTTAACAAAAAATAAAAAGATTAGAAGAGTAGCAAGGGGGATATATGATTACCCTAAATATAGTGATTTTTTGAAAAAAGAGCTTAGCCCAGATATAGAGCAAGTTGCTCGTGCATTTGCAAGAAAATTTAACTGGAAAATAGAAGTTAGTGGTGAAAGTGCATTAAATATCTTGGGCCTATCTACACAGGTAGAGGGTACATATGTTTATCTTAGTAGTGGTCCAAATAAAACTTATACACTTTATGATGGTACAACTATTAAATTTAAAAAATCTGCATTAAAAAATATTGGTTTTAAACATAAAGAGAGTTCATTACTTGTTCAAGCTCTTAAAAGTCTTGGTAAAGAGCATATTAATGATGAAATAATTTTAAAAATCAGAAAAAGAATTGATGAAAAACTTTACAAAAAGATTTTAAAAGATACAAAAACCTCTACAGGCTGGATATATGAAGTTATAAAAAAAGCTTTGAAAGAAGAGAAAGAACATGAATAACATCGCAAAATTATCTCAAAAAGAGAGGCAAGAATTATTTTCAGAAACTGCCAAAATGATGCAGACAACAAGTGCAATTATTGAGAAAGATTTTTGGGTTGTATGGATACTAGATAAAATATTTTTGGATGAGAAGTTAAATAAAATATTAATGTTTAAAGGTGGTACAAGTCTATCTAAGGTGTTTAACCTTATTGGTAGGTTCTCTGAAGATATAGATTTGATTCTTGACTGGAATATTGTTACCAATGAAGATCCTAATGAACAAAGAAGCAAAACGAAGCAGAGTAAATATAATAAAGAGGTAAATGAAAAAGCAAAAATATATATCAGCGATGAACTTTTACCTACCATCTCTGAGCTTGTTGCTCCATTATGTAGTTGTAAAATAGATGAGGATGATGCGTTTAATATCAATGTTTCATACCCTACAACATTTGATGACAGATATTTAAGACCTGAGATTTTACTAGAAATCGGTCCATTAGCTTCATGGTTACCATATAATAGTTTTGAAATAACATCTTATGCAGCAAAGTACTTTCCAGAGCATTTTAAGAAGAGTAAAACTTATGTAAATGCTATTGTAGCTTCAAGAACATTTTGGGAAAAGGCAACGATATTACACCAAGAAGCAAATCGAAGTGAAGAAAAACCATTGCCTACAAGGTACTCAAGACATTATTATGATTTAGCAATAATGGCAAAATCAGATGTTAAAATTGAAGCGCTTACAGATATGGAACTCTTAGAGAAAGTTATTGATTTTAAAAATAAATTTTATCCTGCTTCTTGGGCTAAATTTGATGAAGCTAAACCTAATACCCTCAAACTGGTACCACCAAAATATCGTTTAGAAGCATTAAAGAAAGATTATAAATCAATGGAACATATGATTTTTGATAAGAAACTTACATTTGAAGAAATTGTAAAAATTCTAAAACAGCTTGAAATTGAAATAAATAATATTTAAAATAATTTTTCTATTTCTAAATTAGCAGTTTTAGATGCCTCTTTATGATTAACAGTCAGATAAAATTGGTTTACAGTATCTAAATTTGTATGACCTAGTGATGCAGATAAAATTGTATTTGCAATTCCATGTTCCCCCATAGCACTTACTAAAATATATCGAAAATAATGCATTGTTAACTTTTCTATTCCGGTTGCTTGTTTTATTTTTTCAAGTTGTCTTTTTGGAGAATAAAGTTCTTTTTGAGTCTTTGGCGACTTGAAAATTAATCCTTGCCATTCATCAGTAATTTGTAATAAAGCATCTTTTATGACACCAGGCAAGTCATAATTCTGATCTATCTCTAGCTTATTGTATTGGGCTAAAATAGTATATGAATTATGCTCAAAATCAACTTCCTCCCAATGAAGAGTTCTTATCTCATTCCATCTGCGTCCATATAAAGCAAACAAAAAGAGAGCTCTATAAAATGGATCATCATGAAAAATATTTGATATTTCTTTATATAAAGTTGTAAATTTTTGAGTTGCATTCTGAACCATTTTTTTATTGCGATGCTGC
>Ga0256842_1002686_pt1 | contig 12440 bp, 17 predicted proteins | sample 4559240metaG_FD_185973 | JGI IMG/M metagenome (GOLD analysis project Ga0256842, IMG submission 185973) | Hydrothermal vent microbial communities from Guaymas Basin, Mexico - 4559-240 | ecosystem: Environmental > Aquatic > Marine > Hydrothermal vents | place: Mexico: Guaymas Basin | collected...
TCATCATTGCTGTCTGCAATAAGTTTTACAAAGTCTTCTTTTGTATCTTCATCCACATTGCCACTTGTTAAGTTTTTTGCTTCATCTTCACCATAGAGAACTTTTAATTCTTCAAATTCTTCTTTTGTTATTTTTGACATTCTAGTCTCCGTTCTCTGCAGTTATATTACTGTAATCAACTTCTATAACTTGAACATCCTCTATTGATTCTCCACTCTCAAGTCTTTGTTTTTGCTGTTTAACCAACTGAGCTAACTGATCATTCATTTGTTGTTGTATAGATAGTTCCTCTTCTGATTTACTAACAGTAAGGTCAATCTTGGCTGTTTCAGGCATACTGGTCATCTCAAACAAAGTCTTAGCTGCTAAATGTTGAACCATAGGCGTTACTGTCATTGGTTCTCCTTCTGCAGTAGTGCTGGATCTACCATTCATTAAATCATACTGCTTTTTAACTGCCGCATGTGCATATGGTGCATACTGAAGATGAAATGGTATCAGCATTTCTTTATCTATCTCTTGAACCAACGCACTCTTGTTATACATAGATACATGATTATCTATTTGCATACCATTTTCTTTTAATCTAGCATATTTATCTGGAAATACTATTGACCAAGACTTTTCATTACTATAGTTTCTTTTTAAGTTACAGTATTTTACAGCATTAATCAATTCACTTAATTTTGCTCTATCTACCTTCTTAAGAATAAACATATAGCTTAGAACTTCTTCTTCCATCATATCCTGTGGTAAACCAGTATCATTTTCCATATTAGCAATTAGATCCAATATAGTATCTGTCACATTATGTTTACTTCCTCTTGGGAGCATCTCTTCTAGTCGTTCCTTGGTAATATTTTGAGAAGTTTTTGGCACCATCTTCCTTGCTCTACTATCTGGTTTGAGTAACTTTTTTTTATCTACTTTTGTTTCTTTAGCTTTTACTTCTGGCATGTTGATTCCTTGATTAATTTTAATGCATATTTTATATTGAGGGTATAATTTAATTATCCTCTTATAGAGTCTTTGTAGCAATTGTATCTAAATAATATGTTGAAGTCAATTTGTGTAGAAGATGATGAATATGGTGGATAGTGTGAGATTCGAACTCACATGAGTATTACCTCGCATCATTAGCAGTGATGTGCAATACCATTATGCGAACTATCCATGGTTGAGGTAGATGGGATCGAACCACCGAATAACAGGATCAAAACCTGCCGCCTTACCGCTTGGCTATACCTCATTGTTTTTTTTGGCTCTGGTGGTAGGAATCGAACCTACATATTTATGATTAACAGTCATGCCTCGTACCAGTTGAGTACACCAGAATATTTGGTGGGGACCAGCAGATTCGAACTCCTCACCGAAGTACATAATTTACAGTCATGCTGCTAGATCCGACTAGCTTTCGGTCCCCATTTGTTTTTTTATATTGAAAAGTAATTGTTGATTTGTTTTTGTGAAGTCAAGCAACTACTTTTCAGTAGCTACTTGGTAGCTACTATTTTATAGTTGTGAATAACTATAATTATATTGCTGATTGCTGAATACTGATGCATCAATTATTGTAAACATAATTATAGTCCTTTATTTGTTTTGTATCGTATTGTACTGTTAAACATATTAAATATATCTTAAGTCCAATCTGAAGCTCTATACTATCTTATTGCAATTGTTTAATCTTTTTTCTACCTCTTCTTTGTTCATCCACATATCTGTTCCAGCTAAAATCTTGTTGATTTCTCTTGGAGTTAAAAACCCGCCATATACAACTTGGAATAATTTTTTTGTTTCTTTTTCCATATATGATTGTTGAGCTTTAATTTCATTTGCTTTTCCTGAAGACCCTCCACTCCATGCGTGAATCATAAATGCAGCAAATGGTGCAATATATATTTCGTCCATAACTAAAGCTAACATTGTTCCTGCACTAGCTACAGTTCCGCTTAGTTTACCAATTGTTTTAGCTTTGCAATTCTTGATTGCATCCATAATCATACTAGCTGTATCTAATACTCCACCAGGAGTGTTTAAATGAAACTCAACTATACTGTCTTCATCTAAATCTGCAAGAAGATCCAACAACTCTCCATAATCTGCCATATGTCCTATCTCGTCAAGAATATATACTCTATAGTATTTGCTATTTACAGTTACAATTGGTAATGGTTTATCCCATACGCTTCTATATTCATTTTTATCTACTGGTATTTCAAAAGTCATTCTTATTCCTTAATATTTTTATGTTCTTCATTTTTATTAATCATAATTGCAGCCACCATGACTGCAACCGACAATGTAATAGCTGTTGTCGTATATACATCAACAAACATATTATTTTCCTTCAAAAAGATTTTCCGCAAACTCTGCAAACTCTGATCTAACTACCTTATCTAATTGCACTACATGCATATCTATTTGTTGTTCTTCTGTAGCAGCTTCTAGAAGCACACTTAGTCCGTTTGTGTATTTTGTCACATAAGGATTATCGATTTGACGATTGGATCCACAACAAATAACTTTACAATTCTTGCCAAATCTAGTAAGCACTTTACGCAAACTAGCTTTACTAAAGTTCTGTGCTTCATCAACAACAACTACCGCATCCTCAAATGTTCTACCTCTCATTCCTAAACCAGTAAGCATTTGTATATCACAGTCTTCTATTAGCTTATCAGTATAAGTTTCCATTGCTTCTTCTAGAGCTTTACCTTTTAACTTAGTATTGCCCATTCTTCGTTTAATTATAAAGTTTAAAGAATCTAATAATGGATGAAAATATATTGCATTCTTCTCATCAGCACTCCCCTTTAAAAAACCTACAGCTTCGATATCTTCAACGTCATTGACACTTCCTCTTATGTAAATAATTGATTTATATGGACTGTTCATTTTAACTAGTTTTATTGCATTACTAATAGCTATGGCTGTCTTTCCACTACCACTAAGGGCTTCTATTAAAACAAGCTGGATCGAGTTGTCTTGAATAGCTTTGCTCATAAATAATTGACCGCTATTTCGAGGGCATATTTCTTGTTTTCTCAATTCTTGTTCAGTGTCTTTTCCAACTACACTTACAATTCCTCTTTTTATTGTAGCAAGTTTTACCTGTCCTGTATATTCATTAGTTATGTAATAATTGTAATTTCCGATTATATATTCTTTGTCGTAGTCAATTATTTGTTTACCATGTATAGTTCTAAATTTATCATCATCAAGAACAAGGTTTTTATTAAAGCTTATATCTTTATCAGTAGTATCTCTTAATTGTTCAGTCTTTAAACCTAATGATTGAGCTCTAATCCCACAAGCTATATCATTAGTAATAAAAGTCAATTTATTATGAGCAGATAATTTAGCAACTTCAGAATAAGCAATAGTTGCATCTATGATTTTTCTATCATTAATTACATTACGTTCCATACCTACATAACTTGAATATTCTCTAAGTGATACTATGTTGATTAATTTATCTTGAACTTTATATTCAACAACAGTAACTTGATTTGCATATTCAATTGATGAAAGATATTCACCAGCTGTCATTATTCTACCGAACTCTCTTGCTTGATACCCTATCTCACCTTGAACGCTCTTTTTGCTGTCAAGCTCATCCAGCACTGTTTCAGGAATAACTATTATTGAATTATTATCTCCTATAGTATGTAAGTTGTGTGCATCCAATAATAGGATGTTTGTATCTAAACTATAAACCATTACAATACCCTCATTTTTATTTCTTGACTTTTATCTTGGATCCCAACAGCTAAAAACAAGCCATCTATCAATATTGTATTAGTATCTGGAATTGTGAGTTTTCCTACTGACTCTGCTTCTCTCATAAGTTGCTTTGCTGTCATTGTGTTGGTGACTATCGTTGATGGAAATCTACTTGTTATTATCCTGAAGTTTTCCGTTTCTTGTACCAATCTTGTCATTAATGGAGCTACACTTTTGCCCATATGAATCCTTTTTGTTTAATTATGGACCAATAATATAGTTATTAGGCTTCATATATTCTTAATGCGGGGTAGTTTATTTGAAGTTGGCATATTTATTAAAAGTTGGAACGACTATTGCTTATACATAAAAGCTAGACGAGATATATCCTTGTCTAGCTTTTATTATTCACTACTAACTTTCCTTGTTTGCTAACTGTGAGATTAATTTTTGAGCATCTTTTATTATATAGCTTAGTGATATTAAGTCATCATTATCTTTTAATAAATGCAGCTGTCTTATAATCTCTTTAGCACTCTCAGGCACATCTATATGGTTTTGTTCACTTTGATCTTCATTTAACTTTTTTAATGCATCTATTGCGGCATTTAATGAAGCGTATCTTTTGGATCCAACAGTAATATATCTTGTCTTAAACATTTCATCCAGCAAATATCTACCTCCGCCTCTAATTTCATCAATCGTTTTACAATAGGAAATAAAAGCTTTTGATACTCCATGTTTTTTAGCATAAAAAGACATGTTATGATTATCCACTTTTGCGTTTTTGAGCCAATCGAGATATGCTACTACCGCTTTTTGTGATTTTGAAGTTTTGCGTCTTTTATCCCAAGAGCGTATTTTGATTTCTAAATCTTCAAGTGAAGATACATTTACTTCAACATATTTCACATAATTAACACCAAGCACTTCTAAGGCATTAATGCGATTTCTGCCATCAACTACAAACAAAGAACCTGCTTTTTTCCATATCTTTATTGGTTCAATTTGACCATTTTGAGCTATATCTTCAATCAAATCATTAAACTCTTCTCCATTCATAGGAGGAGTTAATTCAAACACTAATCTATGTACCTTTACATCATTAAGTGTTACTATGTTATAATTCTCTTTGAGTATTTCAAAATCCTCTTTGTAAATACCATTGTCTGCTAACAATCTAAGGCTCTCTACCTGCTGTGTAGTGAGCGAACCATATGTAAAAACTTCTGAAACATTTTTCATTTCAAATCCTTTAAAAGTAAGTATATAAGGGACTTTCCTATATCTTCAAAAGTATATCATAATCACTGAACAAAAGTCAATAGGTTGAATTTTAAAAAAGGATTTGCCCCTTCAAACCACTTATTATAGGGATTTGATGTATAAAAAAAGGCAAAAACCCGTTCACTTGTGAACAGAGCATTTATTTGTTCATTTTTTTTGCTCATTTTGTGCATTTGAATTTATACTTTTGTTCACCTACTATATATAGTGAACAGACAGGTATCAAATTTAAGACCCAGACCTCATGTTTTAGGGGTCTATAGAGGAAAACCTTTTTACATTCTTAGCATCCTCACCACCCTATAGAGAACAGTGGGAAGCGAAGCTGGGAGCTGTTCTCTCTAAATTTATCTCAATAAAAATAAACCAGATTCCTTAACATTAACCAGAACCACATAAACATTATTATCATACCTAGCAGCAGTGTTCTTTATTTTATCCTTCTCACTTTCAGTATAAGCCCAGTCAGGCAACCATTGACAACTAATTTCTATTCTTGTGTCTAGTAGGGATCCAAACATCATAATCCTTTTTTATTATTATACTTTATTGTGTATAACAGACTTAATCGATATATATAATGTTCGCTTCGCAAGCTCAGCAAACATTATGTTTAGCAACCGCATATATCTTCGTTTCTTTGATTGGGTAATTTTAGATAAGCCAAACCTTTCGGTTTGGCTTATAGGGGGAGGATTTTATTTTATACAGGAACCAAGTTGAAAAAACATTTTAAAATAGTGTAGTAATTTAAAGTGATAGTCTTAGGAGGAAAAATCAAAATAAGTAAAACATGAAAAAGACTTGGTTCCCGATAATCATATTCTACCATAATTTAGAACTAAATCATAACTATATAGTAAATTATATAGTAGTATATTAGTTTGGATCTAGGTTAATATATTGTTTAAATTTATATCAATGTTAGCTCTAGTGTTAATTTTATCATTGAGATGGCTGTCAGATCCGAGTTCATTTAAAAACATCTTTGCTTTTTTTACAACTTCAGATTTATTTTTGCTTTCTATTCCAAGTATAAATGTCATATCATATTTATAATCAAATAATTCAGCATAATAAGTTTCATTATCGCATTTCTTTTTAACTTTTATTTCTGTAGATAAAATTTTTAAATTCATATATAAATTATTGTTTTTGAAATTATATATTATTGATTTTGCACAATTAATTATTTTATTTATCATCTTTCTGTTCCTTCTTATATACTATAGTTCCACATTGTGGACATTTGATTATTCCATCAATTAGAACCATTAAGAAGCTATCTTTACAGTTACTGCAATAATGATGGACATAATATACCTTATCTCTCTGCATTATTTATCCTTAATACTGGATCTGTTTAATCCAATATCATTTAGTTGAGATATTTTAAAAATCATAATTAACTCCAAATTTAATATTTGTATCTTTTGTACTAATAGGTTTTTCTCCAATTAGATATCCAGACAATCCTTTGTCATTTTTATAATTTAATAGAATAGATTTTGTATGATTATCTTTGCCTAGTCCTATAGAATAATTTCCATTAGTGTAATTTAAATTTCTTTTTTTATTAATTATATTTCCATTAATCTGTTCATTGGTAGCATTTAAAATAATATGGTTGCCTAAAGACATTTCCACTCCATTATTAGTTAACATTCCATTGTTTTTAATATGAGTATTATCTTTGAAAAGTTTTAAACTTAATCCAGATCCAAGTATATCCTTTTTACCTAGAGATATTGCAGTGTCCACTTTACCATTATTTGATAATGCAGCTTTTGTGTTTATGTTTATGTCTCCTGGTATTTTGGCATTATGTGTCACAGTTGGATGCACTAACTGTAGTGCTTGATTATGTAAGCTAGATGTTTTTTTATTAACATTGGATGGTGTAATATTTAATCCTGTATGTAAACCATTGTTCTTTAGTTTTTTGTTATCTATATTTATATATGGCATTGGTTCTCCTTTGAGTTTACAAATTATACCATTATTGGATCTATTTACAAGAAGCATATATTAATACATAGAGTAGTAAGAATCTTAATAGATAAAATTTTACGTTCGTGCAAAAAAGTAATACGTGAAAAAAAATAATAATTTGTGAACAAAAGCAGGATTTATGTAAAAAAAAATCACGTTTGTGCAAAAAAGCAAAAGTATTGTAAAAAAGAGTCAGAATGAGATTTAAGTAAAAAAAACATATTTTTGTGAAAAGAAGCAATATGTACATAAAACATCCATGTGTGTGAAAAAGTAGGATAAAAAAATTTATGTTTGTGCACAAAGCGAAATCTTTATGGGTAGTTTTTCTTGTTCGTGCAAAAAAGTAATACCCCCCCCACTCCGTTCTTCATACCTCCGATACCCCCCCCTGCTCTGCATTTCTTCACTCCGTTTTATTATCGTCTTTCGACTTTTCCCCTTTCGGTACGCAGACTTTCGTCTGCTTCTTTCTCCATCGGTGTGGATAAATTTAATTCAAGGATATATTATGAACATTCAAATAGATAACAATAAAAGCATGGAAGCTTTTATCAATGTAACAGGAGTATCAAAAGATACTCCAATAGATGAAGCTAATGCTAAGGCATTGGCTTTCATTGAGTCATGGAATGCAGGCAACTTGACAGTTACTGCTTTCTATAACAAAGAAGGTAAATTAGTTATAGGCTTCAAGTAACCTATAACTAATAAAAACTAGTTTTTGAGAGAGCACATTTAAATGAAGCTCTCTCATTCAATCAATAACTATAGGAGGTTATTAAAATGGATTTAGGATTAGGAATAATGGTAATAGCAGGGATCTTCCTGCTATATAGAATTGGAGCTATTAAATTAGCTCAGGTTAGCAGCGATATACTAGTGAAAACTACAGAATCTTCATTAAAGGTATATGAAACTAAAGTAGCTGAGAAGGCTACTCGTGAATATGGAAAGATAGCTATTAAATTGGCAGATGAAGGGATTGAAAGATCAAGTTACAAATCTGTCATGAGACAAATAAAACAACTTGACAAAGAGGTAGTTGCAGAATAGTCTGCAACTCAACCTCAGTTCAAACAAATTTAAATTAAAGGAGAAAAGCTATGAATTACGATTCAGAAGATGGCAGCTATGTCATCCCATACTGGGCTAAATAAGCTCAGTATAGTTAATTAACAAATGCCAATGAGAGAGTGTGAGAGGGTGTGTCAAAACAAATGTCAGTAATGAGCTACTCAACTGAAACAACCTACCACATAAAGAAAATGCATACAACAATAGCCAGGAATAATATCGAAAGCTATGAGTATGCCAACATTATATATATACAATTTAAATAAGGAAAATAAAATGAGAGAACAAACAAAAACATTAACAACACATAACGGATCATTCCATGCAGATGAAGTTACTGCAATAGCACTATTGAAAATTTTCACTAATGATAACTTTAAAATCACTAGAACCAGAGATAATAAAACAATCTCTGGTTCAGATATAACTGTAGATGTAGGTGGTGCTTATAATCCAGAAAACAATCAATTCGATCATCATCAAATTGATTACAAAGGAACCCTATCATCTGCAGGAATGATATTTGAATATCTAGAAATAGATACAAATAAATACTCATCTCTAACTAATCTAATAAAAGAAGTAGATGAGCAAGATACAGGAGTGAAAAGACATGAGCCTCTTCACTACTGTAATCTCATTAGCGGGTTCAATTCAGAGAATATCTACTCTGAAAAGCAAAATACAGCATTCTTAGATGCAATTGATTTTGCAATAAGAATCATAAATAATTTGATTCGTGCTGATGAAAAAACATATGAAAATAAAATTGCTGCAGAAGCAATTGAAATAGAAAAAGAAAGAAATATAAAGATAGCAAAAGTTCCAAAAGATAGCAGCTTCTTGCCAGCTACATTATTCATAGAAAAAGCTGATTTAGTTATCAGTTTTGACAATGGACAATCTTGTTGGACAGTTGCAACTGTTCCAATGAAGCGAGGGGAATTTGGATCTAAGCTATCATTAGAACCAACAAGACTAAGCAGTGAAGTGTTTACTCATAAAGGAGGATTTATTGGTAAATACAAAGAAACTGATGGAAGCATTACCTTCAAAATAGAAGGAGAACTAATTAACTACTCAGTAAGGTAAAACTTACTGAATAGGTTAAATAGTAAATATTAATGAGAGAGTTAGAAAACACAGAAAAAAAATCTATTTCTTAGAACAATATTTATATTGTTTTATAGAGCTAGACAATCTAGTTCAAATTAAATAGTCTGTAGGAGGACAACATGAAAATAAATAAATTAGAAGCAAGAAAAGCTGCTTACAAAGCAGAAAAAGCTGATATCAAAAAGCTTAAAGAGTTAGTTAAAGAAGTAGCTTTAGTAGCAGAATTGGATCTGACTAAGGTTACAACTAGAATTAAAATGGCTAGAAAAAGCTATCTAGGAGAAGCATTAGCTTTATGCCAAATAATTGCATCTATCTACAATTTTCCTCTTAATAGAGGAGATAACAATTATACTTCAATTCCTGCTAAACAAGCAGACATTGAAGCATTATTAGGAGATGAAGTTATTGAAGCTCTGATAGATTTATCTGAAGCAAAAGGATATAACACATTTCTAACTGATGAAATGGAAGTTATGGAGGCAGTTGAACCTGATAAATTTAAACTAGAATTACTAGCTAGTATTCTAGCAGATGAATTAGATCTGCCTACCATTAAAGTGGATCCAGATATGTTAAACAAGTTTAATAAGCTTGAAAAGAAAGCTAAATCAAACATTGAACTAGAGCTAAAAGCTTTAGAGCGAGCAATCAAAGATACAGCAAATGTCGATGATATGTTTTAAAATATAGCCATAGAAATATGGCTATATACAATAAAAAATTTAAATAAGGAAATAAAAATGAAAGAACTATTTGAATATGTGATTATAAACACAAATAGAAAAAGTAAAACAGTAGAGTTCTTAAATGATGTTGAAGAGTATATAAATGCATTAGAGCACAATATGCTATTCAATAATAACAATACTCCATTAATGTATTGGTCTGACAAATTAGGTCAAGCTAATATCAATAAGTGTAATATATTGTTAAATAAATTAGGAATATTATCTACTAAAATAATTCCTAGAGCTAGAGTAGCTATGGCTAGTATCAATAAGGTATTTTATGATAACAACATAGCAGATATAAAAGCTGTTAAAATAGAAGAAAAAATGATTAAATATTCTATGACAGCAGAACAAAAAAGTGAAAACAATATAGTTAGAACTCCAAGTGGATCCAAACCTACTGGATTAATTAGAGAAGGTTTTAAAGCTGCTAGTCTTAATAAATTTAACTATGATACAAAAGCTATAGAAAAATACTATGATTATATCTTAGATAATTTAGTATATAGTATGACGGAACAAGAAAAAGAGTTAAAATCTAAATATAAAGATTGGACTCCAGACATTGTAAGTTATACAAAAATATCTAAAATGCTTTTAGATGAAATATTAACTAATAATCCTATGGTTAATATGGGTGGATTAGAACTTGATATGAGAGGTAGATCTATATATAAAGCTCTCAATAAAGTTCTTAATCCTGTATCTAATAAAGATATGAGAGCATTGTTATGTACATCTAAATATACAACAATCAAACCATATAGCATTGATAAATTAAATGATATATATTTATTTATTGCTGAGCTATGTGGAATTAAAGCTAGTAGTTGGAACCAAAAGATAGAACTTGGCAAGAAGGCATATTTAAATAAAACAATGCCTGAGAATCACAGAAGTAAACATCCAACTAAAAAACCATATACAGATATACATGAACTAATTTGGTTAAATAGAATTTATAACAAATTAGATAATGTATTTACATATGGCGAAACTCAATGGAACATACCATTGGAATTGGATATGACTCAATCACTTGGAGGAATTATCGGTGTTTTACTTAATGATGAAAGACTTATGGATTACACAAATATGATTAATCCAGAAAATCTTAAAGATGCTTGGGAAGTTACTGGAGTAAGTAGATCTAATTTTAAAAAGTGGGCAACTCCACAATTCTATGGATCTGCTGCCACACCAGAAGCAGTTAATAGAAAATTCAAATTAGATATGTCTAAAGAAGAGATCCAAGCTATTAAAGACAATGCTAGATTAGGTAGATTTGCACCTATTATTGCATTAAAGAATTTTGTAATAAACAATTGCAATTTTACTACTAAAACAATAGCTATAGATACTTATTTTGAACAATTTAATATTGAAGTAAATAAATTCAAATATGCAAGTGCAAATATAAAAGCATATAGATTTTATGATACTGAAAAAGAAAGAGAATATAGTGTAATACATCATGATATAAATGTAGTACCAGACTATAAAAGATTTAAACTATTTAGTCAAACGCTATTAGTTCATAATTTAGACAGCTATATAATAAACAATATAGCAGAAAAACTAAGTAACAATAATAGTTGGGTTCTAACCATACATGACGCGTAAGACAACATAGTTGCGCGTTATAGCTAGTAATAGCTATTAGTAAATAAGGTGAATTCATGGGAACCTACGTCAATAATGATATGGCAATCATGAGCTAAGCTTAGACAGGAATGTCTTTGAAAGTGCAGAGATCAGGATGAGAGACTAGACCAGTCAATAATGTCCATAGAAGAGTCAAGTGACCTTCGAAGCGCCTTACTCCTACTTATGATAAACAAATAAGAGGATGATGATATGATCCGATACCTAAAGAAAACTTTAGGACTTGTACACATGTAAAATATAACTATCATTGCAACCATGGAAAGTAAAATCTTAAATGTGTACAAGGTATCAAAGTAACGCTTGATATTAACATTTGTATTAATACTTCCTGGAAGTAATACTAGAAAATATATGATAGAAGAATTAGAAAATTTATATACTAATCGTAAAGATATATTAAAAACATTCTTTACATCAATAGGTATAGATTTTACTAAAAAGAAAACTATATTAGAATGGCACAATGTGCTTAAAACTATACAAGAACCAACAACTGCTATAATTTTCAGCGGTTCTGTTTTAAAATAAGGAGATATAAAATGACAATAAAAACAACAGCTTACCTAACAGGAAATAAAAGAGATATTCATTTAACTACACCTAAAGCACTTCTCATTGATATAGAAGGCTTTAGGAATCATTGCTGGGTTTTATTAGACTCAGTTAGGCATATGATGGTAAAAGGTCATCACAAACCAATAAAAGTAGAAATAGAAGCTAAAATAATTAGCTATCTTAAAAGAGGTACAGAACAAGCAAAAACATTACAAATTAAAAGAATCAGACGCATCTAATTATATTAGGTGTAGTCTGATTCTTTTTTTTTTTTTTTTGAAATAT
>Ga0256842_1002687_pt1 | contig 12440 bp, 16 predicted proteins | sample 4559240metaG_FD_185973 | JGI IMG/M metagenome (GOLD analysis project Ga0256842, IMG submission 185973) | Hydrothermal vent microbial communities from Guaymas Basin, Mexico - 4559-240 | ecosystem: Environmental > Aquatic > Marine > Hydrothermal vents | place: Mexico: Guaymas Basin | collected...
CGATGAAACGTCAAAGACGATTAATAGGAGGTCTGCTTCTTTTACTTCTGAAAGGGTTGCGTGGAATGAAGCTACAAGTTCGTGGGGCAGGTTTTTTATGAATCCTACCGTGTCTGAGATGAGGACTTTTTCGCCGTCTAAAAAGAGGGAGCCGGTTTTGACGTCTAACGTGGCGAAGGGCATGTCTTTTATGAAGACATCTTTGCGGGTGAGGGAGCGGAGGAGGGTGGATTTTCCGGCATTTGTGTAACCGACGATTGAAACGGTTTTAAATCCTTTGCGCTTTCTGCCTTCTCTGACCAGTTCTTGCCTTTTAATTAAGTCTTTTATCTCTTGGCGGAGTTTGTGGATTTTTCTTCTTAATGCTCTTGCTTCTTTTTCTGTTTGAGTTTCACCAGGACCTCTCGTTCCAACGCCGCCACCAAGTCTTGACATTACTTTTCCCATTCCTCTTACTTGAGATAGCTCGTAGTAGGATTTCGCCAACTCTACCTGTAGTTTTGCCTCTTTCGTTTTTGCTCTTCTTGCAAAAATTTCTAAGATAACTTCAGTTCTATCTATTACGGGAATATTGGTTACCTCTTTAATGTTCCTTTTCTGTGAATAGGTTAAAGGGTGGTATGCCACAATTAACGTGGCGTTTTTATCTATTTCCTCCAATTTTCCCTTTCCTATGTAAGTTGAGGGAGAAAATGCCCTTCTTTTTTGAACAATTGTTTGGATTACTTCTCCCCCCAAAGCTTCTATTAAACCTTTTAATTCTTCTGTGTCTATTTCTTCACCTCTTCTTTGAACAGCAATAATTGCTACCTTTTCTTTTTCCATTGCGATGGCTCCAATTGAGTTGTGATTTATTTACAAATTTTTTACAATTAAGCCAAATTTGACTTCGGAGGAGATTTTAATGTTTAAAGGTGGAATGGGCAATTTAAATCAGCTTATGAAAGTTGCAAAGCAGTTGCAGGCTCAGGCTGCGAAGATAAAGGAGGAAATTGAAAATAAAGAATTTGAAGGAACGGCTGGCGGCGGTGCTGTTAAAGTAGTTGCAAAAGGTTCTGGCGAGATTGTTTCTGTTGAAATATCAGAAGATTTGATTAAAAGCGGTGATAGAGAAATGATTCAAGACCTCATAGTTGTTGCAGCTAATCAGGCGTTAAAAAAAGGTAGAGAAGAACTTGCAAAAGAGTTAGGAAAAGTAACGGGCGGTTTGGGAATAGATATTGGGGGTCTTTTTTGATATATCCGGAATCTCTTGAATATTTGATAAAGTTTTTTTCCGAAGTGCCGGGAATAAGTGAAAGAGCGGCGGAAAGAGCTGTTTTTTATTTATCTAAGGCTGATGAGGAAAAAAAGAGATTAGTTATAAACGCCTTAAGGGAAGTTGAATCTTTAAGAAGGTGTGCTGAGTGTGGTCTTCCAACTACTGATGTTCTGTGTGAAGTCTGTAAGGATGAGAGCAGAGATAGGGAAACGGTTTGTGTTGTAGAACAGCCCCGTGATGCGGTGATAATTGAAAAGCAGGTTGGGTATAGAGGGCTTTATCACGTTTTAGGTGGTGTTATTTCGCCTCTTGAGGATGTAGGACCGGAGGAACTCAACATTGATTCTCTGATTAGGAGGATAAGAGAAAAAGGGATAAAAACTGTAATAATAGCTTTGAATCCTACAGTTGAAGGTGAAGCTACTGCCAAGTTTCTTCTCAATAGATTAGATGATTTAGGAGTGGAAGTTTACAGAATAGCCTATGGCTTGCCTTACGGTGCTACTATGGATATGGCTGATGAGTTAACGATAAAAAGGGCTTTTGAAGATAAGAAACTATTATGCGGAGGAAAGTAATGATAGAAATCAGATGGCACGCCCGCGGTGGGCAGGGTGCTGTAACCGCATCTAAAATTCTTGCCAGCGCTGTTATAAGAGAAGGAAAGTACGCACAGAGTAACCCGGATTACGGAGCTGAGCGTTCGGGAGCACCTTTGAGAACCTATAACAGAGTTTCTGAAACTCCCATAACCCTTCACTGTATGGTGCTGAATCCTGACGTTGTTGTGGTTGTTGACCCAACGCTTTTGAGAACTGTTCCTATTTTAGAAGGAACAAAAGAAGATGCTGTGCTTGTTATAAATACCAACAAGTCCCCAGCTGAGATAAGGGAGAAGTTGGGGATTAAAGGAAGAAAAATTTACACGGTTGATGCTACTAAAATAGCTATGGAAGAACTCAAGAGACCTCTCTTGAACGTGCCGATGCTTGGTGCTCTTGTTAAAGCTTTAAACGGTGTGGTGGATATTAGAACGGTAGAAGAAGACATAAAAAAGACTTTCGGTAAGAAACTGTCTGAAGAGCTTCTCAATGCCAACATCAAAGCACTTTACAGAGCTTATGAGGAGGTAATGTCAGAATGATTAAGGGATGGAAAGATTTGCCCATAGGAGGTGTTATTCCGGAGCCGGGAACGAGCGAAAAATATAACACCGGTGAATGGAGAGCTTGGAGACCGGTTTTTGAAAAAGATAAGTGCGTTAACTGCATGATTTGCTGGGTTTTCTGTCCGGATTCTTGCATTTTGGTGGAAAACGAGCAGATGGTTGGCGTAGATTACGACCACTGTAAAGGTTGCGGTATATGTGCTCATGAGTGCCCAACAAAAGCTCTTGAAATGAAACCGGAATATCTCTTCCGTGAGGAGGATTAATTATGAAGCCTGAACTTATTAAGGAAGTAACTTACGTTCCATACTCTGGTAATATGGCAGCAGCGGAAGCTATGAGACAAATTAATCCGGACGTTGTTGCTGCTTATCCTATTACGCCGCAGACAGAGCTTATGCAGTTTTTTGCGGATTTTGTAGCTAACGGTCTGGTAGATACAGAATATATACCTGTTGAGAGCGAACACTCAGCTATGTCAGCCTGCGTTGGTGCTGCAGCGGCAGGTAGTAGAGCAATGACGGCAACGGCAGGTCCTGGACTTGCCTATATGTGGGAGATTTTGGGTGTAGCTTCTGGTATGAGGCTTCCCATTACGATGACCGTTGTTAACAGAGCTCTTTCTGCTCCTATCAATATTCACGGTGACCAGTCTGATATGATGGGAGCGAGAGACCAGGGCTGGATTATGCTCTTTTCCGAAAACGCTGAAGAACAGTATGACAATTTAATTCAGGCGATAAAGATAGCAGAGGATGAGAGAACGAGACTGCCTGTTATGGTTGGAATGGACGGTTTTGTCATATCTCATTCCATTGAAAGGGTTAGACTTTTACCTGATAAGGCAGTAGAGGAATTTGTTGGTGAACCTAAAGTTATGTATTCTCTTTTAGACGTTGATAATCCTGTAACTCACGGTGCTGTTGCGATGACAGATTCCTATATGGAGTTTAAGAGGCAGCAGAGAGATGCAATGGAGAAAGCCTATAAGGTGATAAGAGAAGTAGGAGAGGCTTTTGAAGAAGCGTTTGGAAAGAAGTATGAGCATATAGAGACTTACAAAATAGATGATGCTGATTACGTTTTAATTGTTATAGGTTCTGCGGCTGGAACTGCTAAGTTTGTGATAGATAAGGTAAGGGAAAGAGGTGACAAAGTAGGACTTATCAAAATAAGAACTTATCGTCCGTTCCCCTATTACGATATTATGGATGCAATAGAAGCTTCAAACTGTAAGGCTGTTGGAGTTTTTGATAGAGCTGAGACTTTTGGCGCAGTTGGCGGACCGTTGTTTAGTGATATTGCTGCAGCTATGCATTTAAGAGGGAAGAGTTATCCTATGGTTGATTTCATCTACGGACTTGGTGGTAGAGATACTAATGTTAATCACATTGAAGAGGCTATAGATAAAGTTAAAAGGTTGGCTGCTGGGGAGGAAGTTCCTCTTACCAATTACCTTAATTTAAATGAGTAATGGAGGAAATAATGGCTCAGATTAACGCTTCTGAAGTTAAGATACCACCACTGAAGAAACTTACTAACTATCCGGAAAAGCTTGCTCCGGGGCACAGACTTTGTGCTGGGTGCGGTGCTTCGATAATTGTTAGACAGATGTTTATGGTTGCTAACGCTCTTAACTATGAACTGGTTATAGTGAATGCTACCGGTTGTTTGGAGGTTTGCACGACTATTTATCCTTATACTGCTTGGCGTTCTCCGTGGTTGCACAACGCTTTTGAGAACGCTGCTTCTACTATTTCCGGAGTTGAAGCAGCTTATAGGGCTTTGAAGAAGAAAGGGAAGCTTCCTACTGATAAGAAGATTAAGTTTGTGGCTTTAGGTGGCGATGGTGGAACTTACGATATCGGTTTCCAGGCACTTTCCGGGGCTTTGGAAAGAGGGCATGATTTCATATACGTTTGCTACGACAACGAGGCTTATATGAATACAGGAATACAACGTTCTTCTGCTACTCCTAAATATGCCAACACTACAACTCAGCCTGTTGGAAAGTGTAGTTTGGGTAAACCTCAGCATAAGAAGTGGATGCCTGAAGTTGCGGCAGCCCACGGGATTCCTTACGTTGCTCAAGTTTCACCTTCTCACTGGAAGGATTTCTTTGATAAGTTCAAAAAGGCTCTGTTAACGGAGGGACCTTCTTATGTTAATGCTTTCTGTGTGTGTCCGAGGGGATGGCGTTCTAAAGAAGAAGAAGGAATGACTATAGCCAAGTTGGCTGTTGAAACTAACTACTGGCCCCTCTTTGAGATTGAAAACGGTAAGTGGAGAATAACTTATAAGCCTAAGAATCCTAAGCCTGTTGCTGAGTTTTTGAAGAAACAGGGTAGATTTAAACACTTGTTTAAGCCGGGGAATGAAAGTAGGATAGAAGAGATTCAAAAGGAGATAGATAAAAGGTGGGATTGGCTTACTAAAATGGAAGAACTTACTAATAGGGAAGGTTGATGTTAAGCTTAAAGCCGGAAGAGGATAGAGAACTAAGAGAACTACTGACCAAGCTGGCAAAGGATAGTAAAGCTAAAATAATATTTTTTGTCGATAAAGCTGGACAGCTTATAAGCCGGAGTGAGTCTCCGGCTTTTTCTTCCGATGATGTCACCTTTGCATCTTTAACTGCAGGTAACGTTGCTGCTTCAGAAGCGCTTTCCAAGCTTTTGGGTGAGAGTAACTTGAGTCATATGTTCACCGAAACAGAGAATGAAGGTATATATATGATTGTGATTAACGGAAAGTATATTTTGGTAGTTATTTTTGATAAAAGGGTTTCCAATCTGGGAATTGTCAGGTTAAAGGTGAAGAAATACTACGCTAAAATTTTAGGAATTATGGAAAGGGTTGAGAGGAGAATCAAGGAAGAAACTATGGTTTCTGAAGCGATAGATGTTGATGATATAGACCTTGATTCCCTGTTTGAATCGGGAGATAGTTGATGCCATTTGTAAATTTTGCTACTAAGGAGATTAACTGTAAGATTGTTTACTACGGTCCCGGTTTATCTGGGAAAACTACTAATATTAAGTGGATATACGACCATATAAAACCTGAAAATAAAGGTGAAATGATTACTCTTGCGACTGAAACGGAGAGGACTCTTTTCTTTGATTTTGTTCCCATAGAGGTTTCTAACGTTAAGGGATTTAAGGTTCGCTTTCATCTATATACCACTCCCGGGCAAATTATCTATCAGGCAAGCAGAAAGTTGATTTTAAAAGGTGTGGATGGTATTGTGTTTGTAGCTGATTCTCAGGAAGAAAGACACGATGCCAATCTTGATACTTTGGACGATATGATTGAAAATTTGAGAGATTATGATATAGATGTTTCCAATATTCCTTTGGTTTTCCAGTATAACAAGAGGGATTTACCTAACGTGCTTTCTGTTGATGTTTTAAGAAGAGATTTAAATAGGTGGAGTAGACCCGATTTTGAAGCTATCGCTACTAAGGGCATTGGCGTTTTGGAAACGTTTAAAGAGATAACAAGGCAGGTTTTAAAAACCTTGAAGAGAAATACGTAGGTGGAAAGAGATATTGTTCTTGAAGTTCTGAATGCTTCAAATTTTAAGTTTTGGGATTTTTTCTTTGCTGCTTTCAATCTTAGAAGGGTTTTCTTCAGAAATTTTGTAGAGACGTGTGCTATTCTGAATGCAAAAAGTGGAAAGTGCCCTTCTGATTGTAAGTTTTGCGCTCAGTCTGCCAAATATAATGTGCCTATTAAAGTTTATCCTTTACTTTCTAAGCAAGAGCTGGTTGCTTACGCTTTAAAAGCTTTTGAAAGGGGTATAGATAGGTTTAGTTTTGTTACAAGTGGAGTTTCTCTATCGCGGAAAGATATAAAGGTGATTGGTGAGGCAGTAGAAGAGATTCTTTCCTTTGTTCCTTCTGCGAGAGTGTGTGCTTCTTTGGGACAGTTGTCAAAGGAGGATTTGAAATTTTTAAAGTCCTGCGGTTTGAAGCGATATCACCATAATTTGGAAACTTCTAAAGAGTTTTATCCTGAGATTTCTTCTTATCAGAGGTGGGAGGATAGATTTAAAACTGTTTTAGTAGCGAAAGAGGTAGGGCTTGAGGTGTGTTGTGGGGGGATTTTCGGATTGGGGGAATCTGAAGAAGATGTCGCTTCTTTTGTTAGGAGTTTAAAAGAACTTGAAGTTGATTCCGTTCCTGTAAATTTTCTTAAACCTATTAAAGGAACGCCTTTAGAAAATGCCAACTTTTTGACGCCTTTAGCGTGTTTAAGAATACTTGTGGCTTTAAGATTGGCTATGCCTTCTGTATCTATCAGAGTTTGCGGAGGTAGAGAGTATAATTTGAGGGATTTACAACCTTTTGCTGTCTTATTAGCTGATGCGTTGATGGTTGGTAACTATCTAACTACTAAGGGTAGAAATCTCCAAGACGATAAGGAAATGATAGAGAATTTGAATTTTAGGAGTAACCTGAAGATTTAAGATGGCGGGCCCGGGAGGATTCGAACCTCCGACCTACGGATTAGAAGTCCGTTGCTCTATCCAGCTGAGCTACGGGCCCCTTTTGAATGGTCGGGGCAGCCCGATTTGAACGGGCGACCTCGTGCTCCCAAGGCACGCGCTCTAACCAAGCTGAGCTATGCCCCGATTTGACAGTGCAAAATATAAGAAATCAAATTAGCTTTGGCAAGGTTCTTCCGCTGCTTTTGAATATTTCTGTGGGTTTGTTGTTTTCATCAACTAAAACTACTGTTGGTGAAAAGCCTTCTATTTCGCTTTCTTCAAGTTCGCAGTAACTCACGATAATTACCAGGTCTCCTTTCTGAACTTTTCTTGCGGCTGCTCCGTTTAGACATATTTCTCCGCTGTTGGGTTCTCCTGGAATTACGTAGGTGGAAAACCTTTCTCCATTGTTGATGTTGTAAATGTCGACTTTTTCGTATGGCAGTATGTCTGCTAATTCTAAAAGTTTGCTGTCGATTGTTATACTTCCTTCATAATTTAAATCTGCGCCTGTTACTGTTGCTCGGTGGATTTTCGATTTGAACATAATTCTTTTCATTCCACCTTCTCCTATTGGTCTGTTCGCAGCTAAATATATTTCAGTGTGCGATTCGTGTAAACTGTGGATGGTTTATTCCGTTGATGCTAAGGAAGGAAAATAGCCTAAATTAAGAAAGTGAAGTCATTAAAAGGGGGAAAGTATGGTTAGATATCCGGCAGTTGCAGGTCAATTTTATCCTGCAGGTAGGGAAGAACTCGAGCAATATATGCTGAGTTTTTGCAGAAAAGATTTTCCTAAAGTGAAGGCTAAGGCTGTGGTGGTTCCTCACGCTGGTTATATGTATTCTGGTAAGGTCGCTGGGGAGACTTACAGTAGAGTGGAAATATCGCCTGTTACTGTTGTTATGGGACCAAATCATACGGGACTTGGGGCAAGAGTTTCAGTTTATCCGGAAGGTGTTTGGGTAACTCCTTTTGGAGAGGTTCCTGTAAATAGTGATGTTACTGAAAAACTTGTGAGTTATTACCCGTTTACGGCTGATACTTCGGCGCATCTTTATGAACATTCCTTGGAAGTGCAGCTACCGTTTTTACAGTTCTGTTCAGGTTTTAGAGAAGATTTATCTATTGTGCCTATAGTGTTTCAACATATTTCTTACGTAGATTGTGAAAGAGCAGGAGAAGTTTTGGCTAACGCTTTGAAGGATACAGATAGCTTGATAGTGATTAGCACAGATTTTTCCCATTATGTGTCGCAGGATGAAGCTAATAGGCTTGATTCTTTTGCCATTGATGCAATATTAAACCTTGACTCGGAGGAGCTTTATAGGAGAGTTGTTTCCTATAACATATCTATGTGCGGGTTTATTCCTGCAACTGTGGGAATTGTGGCTGCTAAACTCTTGGGGGCTACAGGAGCAGAGTTGGTTATGTATAGAACGTCGGGGGATGTGACGGGGGATTATTCCTACGTTGTAGGATATGCAGGAATAATCATATATTAAGTATGGTAGAATTTCTCTGCAAATATAATTAAAGTAAGGGAGGACTAACTTTGAGTGATTGCGAGAGAATAGCAGAAATTTTGAAAGCTATGGGTCATCCTACAAGGGTAAAAATTTTGAAGTATTTATCTGACGGTGAGAAGTGTGTGAAAGAGGTATGGCAGGAACTGGGAATACCTCAGCCTACAGTTTCTCAGCATATGAATATGTTAAAAAATGCAGGAATTATTTCTTACAGGAAGGATGGAGTTAAAACGTGTTATAAAGTGGAAGACCCGAGAGTTATAGAAATCATTAAACTTCTTTCAGAAGAGGAGGTGAAATAATATGGCACAAGAAATTAGAACTGTTGAAGAGTTTGAAAGGGAAGTTTTGGCTTCTGACATTCCCGTTTTGGTGGATTTTTGGGCACCGTGGTGTGGACCTTGTAGAATGCTTGCTCCTACAATCGATAAGTTGGCAGAGGAATATGCAGGGAAAGTTAAAGTTGTTAAGGTGAATACAGATGAATTACCTATGGTGGCGATGCAGTATGGAATAAGGGGAATTCCAACGGTTATGCTTTTTGTAAACGGTGATGTGGCAGATGTGAAGGTTGGACTTCAGCCTGAAGCTGTATTTAGAGAGATGATAGAGAGGGTAGTTGGGGAGTAGAGATGGAAATATGGGATACTGTTATAGTCGGTGCCGGTCCTGCGGGGCTGGCAGCGGGTATTTACGCTGGAAGGTCTAAGCTTTCCACTTTGATTTTAGACCAGATGATGCCTGGCGGTCAGTTGCTTATAACTGAATTGATAGAAAATTATCCTGGGTTTTCTGAAGGAATTACTGGATTTGAACTTTCTGAAAAGTTGCGCGTTCACGCTGAAAAGTTTGGAGCTAAATTTGAGAATTCCCAACCTGTTGTAGATGTTGCTTTAGATGGAGACATTTTTGTTGTTAAGACTGATTCGAAAGAGATAAGAGGAAAAACGGTCATTTGGGCGGCAGGTTCTGTAGCCAGAAAGTTGAACGTTCCTGGGGAAGCTGAGTTCGTAGGAAGAGGAGTTTCCTACTGTGCTGTTTGTGATGGTGCATTTTTTAAGGATAAAGTTGTTGCTGTCGTTGGTGGAGGAGATTCAGCCTTAGAAGAGGCGTTGTATTTAACGAAGTTTGCCAAAAAGGTTTATTTGATACATAGAAGGGATGCCTTTAGGGCTGTGAAGATTATTCAGGAAAGAGTAAAGAACTGTGAGAAAATAGAACCTTTGCTCAACAGAGTTGTTGAATCAATAAACGGAACTCAGTTTGTGGAATCATTAACTTTGAAGAATGTGAAAACTGGAGAGTTGGAAGATTTACCGGTTGACGGAGTTTTTATTTTTATAGGTAATGAACCTAATTCGGCTCCCGTAAGGTTCCTTGTAGATACGGATGAAAGGGGATTTATAATTACTGACGAAAATATGGCTACTAAAACTAAGGGTTTGTTTGCTGCTGGAGATGTTAGAAAGAAACCTTTGAAACAAGTTGTAACTGCCGTTTCTGACGGAGCGATAGCTGCTATGTCTGCTACTAAATACCTTGAGGAAAGGGAAGGTTAATATGAGGAAACTTTTAGCTTTAGCTGTTTTGTGCTCTTTTCTTTCTTTCACTGGTTGCGGAAAGAAGACAGAGACAGTATCTCAAAAGGTGTCAGAAAAACAAAAAGAGAATGGTTATAAGGCTTATGATTTTACCTTTACTGATATTAACGGCGGAAAGCACAAACTTTCAGATTTTCGCGGAAAAGTTGTAATTGTTCAATTTTTTGGGACTTATTGCCCGCCGTGTAAAGCAGAAATTCCGGTGCTGGAAAGCATATATAAGAAGTATAATGGAAAAGTTGTTGTTATAGGTTTGGCTGTTGATGATGTGGGTGATACGCCGGAGAATCAGAAAAAATTTGTGGAAAAGGCACTCAAGCCGTTTGTGGCAGATATGGGTATAACTTACTTGGTTGCTCCTGCCCCAGAAGATGCTTGGGAAGCCTACGCTTATAAAGTGGTAGGGCTGGATTCGATTCCGCAAACCTATATAATAGATAAACAGGGATACTTGAGGTATTACGAGACTGGATTTATGCCATCTTATGCTTCCCTTTTTGATGAAGCTGTAAGAAAACTCTTGCAGGAAAGATGAAAATAAAGAACGTAAAACTCTACAGGACGGTTTACGTTCCGGAGGATTTACCGCAAACGCCCTACAGGGAAGTGGCATTTGTCGGACGTTCCAACGTGGGAAAATCCTCCCTCCTCAACACCTTAGCCAATAACTTCAAATTAGCAAAGGTCAGCTCCGAACCGGGCAAAACCCGCTCGATAAACTTTTTTTTGGTTGACGGTAAGTTCTTTTTAGTTGACCTGCCCGGTTACGGCTTTGCAAAAGTTCCTTTTTCCGAACAGAAACGTTGGAGAACTCTTATAGAAAGTTACTTGAAGGATAGAGACACGCTGCGTCGCGTTTTTCTGCTCGTAGATTCAAGGGTGGGTCCTACAGAAAAAGACATTCAAATGAAGGAATGGCTTGACTTTTACGGGATTCCCTACACAGTTGTTGCAACGAAGGTGGATAAACTCAAAAAGTCTGAAAAAGCCAAGCTGAAGTCCAAGATAGAAAAAGGCTTTGGAACTTCAAACCTCACAATCATACCGTTTTCCGCAAAAACGAGGGAAGGCAGGCAGGAAGTTTTAAAGGAAATCCGTAGAGCCTTAGAGAGCTGAAATGATAGAGGAAATTCGCCTCGAAAAGTTCGCTTCAATAACTGCCGAGTTGGAATTTTCTCCTAAATTCAACGTAATAATAGGGGAAACGGGTGCAGGAAAATCCCTGCTTCTCAGCGCCATTTCTTTTTTAAAGGGCGATAAGTTGCCTTTTCCCGTTGAAGAGTGCTTTGTAGAAGCAGTTTTCTCAACTCCCGAGGGAGAAGTGTTTGCCCGTAGGGAGATAAAGTCGGGGCGTTCGAGGTATTTCTTAAACGGTATGAGGGTTCCTCAAAAGTTGCTGTCGGAAAAAATTTCTCCCTTGATAGTTTTTCAGTCTCAAAGGCAGTCGATAGAGCTTTTAAAGCCTTCCGTCCATCTTGAAATTCTTGATAGACTTGCAGAGAACGATGAGTTACTTTCCGAGTTCAGGATAAAGTTTGAGGAATATAGGAAGGAAAGGGAAAAGCTTGAAAAACTTAAAGAAGAGGCTCGAGATAGGGACAGGCAGATAGATATTCTCAAATTTCAAATTGAAGAGATAAGAGAAGCCAACTTGAGGGAAGGAGAGGAGGAAGAGCTACTTGAGCTTAGAAATCTTTTAAGGCAGTCTGAAAAGATTAAGGAAGCTAAAGAGCTTGTGAAGCTTTTTATTTATGAAGGGGAGGGAGCAGCTCTTGAAAGAATTGCCGAGGTTGCTGATAAGTTGGAAAGCATTGAAGGAAGCGAGGAACTCGTAGAGCGTTTGCGGAATGTTTACTATGAATTGGAAGACATTTGTTCTGATGTTGAGAAAAAGTTTTACGTTCCAGAAGAAGATGTGTCTTTGGACGAAATAGAGGATAGACTTTACGAGATAGAAAAATTAAAGAGGAAATACGGCTCTACTGTTTCCGAGATTAATACTTTTTTGAGAGAAGCAGAGGAAAAATTGCAAGTGCTTGAAAATCTTGATTTCGAAATAGAAGAGGAAACCAAAAGACTGGAAACGCTGAAAGCGGAGCTGCAGAAATTGACTTCTGAAATATCAAAAAGGAGGAAAAGAGCCGCCAAAGAATTTGAAAATTACGTTATTTCAGCATTGAAAGAATTAGGTATGCCTGGAGTAAGGTTCAAGGTGAACTTTGAAGAAAAGGAACTTTCTGCCACTGGCACTGATGAAGTTCAATTTTTATTTTCGGGTAATCCTTCTTTGCCCCTTTCTCCGCTTTCTGCTTCTATTTCTGGAGGAGAGCTTTCCCGTTTCCTTTTAGCAGTTCTTTCTAAAGTTTCCGTTCCGGGCATTACGATGGTT
>Ga0256842_1002688_pt1 | contig 12435 bp, 10 predicted proteins | sample 4559240metaG_FD_185973 | JGI IMG/M metagenome (GOLD analysis project Ga0256842, IMG submission 185973) | Hydrothermal vent microbial communities from Guaymas Basin, Mexico - 4559-240 | ecosystem: Environmental > Aquatic > Marine > Hydrothermal vents | place: Mexico: Guaymas Basin | collected...
TTTCATCGACGGTATATTCACCGGTATGTCTTTTCGTCGACTGACCGATTTTGCCGTCACGCTCCTCAATAATTTCCCCTTGTTTCAACATCGGGATAATCCGGTCAACCATATAGTAAAGCTCACTGGAAGCTTCACTGGGACCCGAAATAATCAGGGGGGTTCGGGCCTCATCGATCAGAATCGAGTCAACCTCATCGACAATCGCATAGTGAAGATCACGCTGGACATACTCATCCAGATCAAACTTCATGTTGTCGCGCAGATAATCAAATCCAAATTCGTTATTGGTTCCGTAAGTAATATCAGCAGCATAAGCGGCTTTACGCTGAGCGTCATCAAGGCCATGGACGATGCAATCAACCGTCAAACCGAGAAACTGGTAGACTTTACCCATCCATTCAGCATCCCGCTTTGCCAGATAGTCATTGACCGTAACAACATGAACCCCCTTACCACTCAAGGCATTGAGGTAGATCGGCAGGGTCGCCATCAGCGTTTTACCCTCACCGGTTTTCATCTCGGCAATTTTACCGGCATTCAGGACCATGCCACCAATCAGCTGGACATCAAAAGGACGCAACCCCAAAACCCGCTTACTCGCTTCACGAACCGTCGCAAAAGCTTCTGGGAGAAGTTGATCAAGAGTTTCTTCATTGCTCAGCCGCTGGCGAAACTCATCCGTTTTTGCCTGTAGTTGTTCATCATTTAAAGCCTCAAAACCTGGCTCAAGCGAATTGATTTTATCAACAATCGGTTGCAGCTTTTTCAATTCCCGTTCATTTTTGCTGCCGACAACTTTTTTTAATAGCTTACCTATCATGGTGATGGATAACTCCGGAAAGCCCTGCTTTACTGGTTCAAAGTGGGATGATATGCAAAATAAAAATAAGAGAAAAAGCCGATAATGACACGGCTGACAATGGGCGGCATAGTAGCATATTAAAAGAAGCACCCACAAGTATTTAAGCGGCTTGAGACACTCAAGACGGGGAGTTCAAGGGGAACACCTGAGGTAAATATTCAAGGGGAAGTCTGAATCAAAAAAGAGAAATTAGAGGGTTTTACGCGGGTCGATGGGAACCCCATTGAGGCGCAATTCATAGTGAAGGTGTGGCCCTGTCGACTGGCCGGTATTGCCAACCTTTGCAACAACATCACCGCGCTTGATGTGTTGCCCTGCCTTGACCAGAATCTTTGAGTTATGACCGAAAACCGTGCGATAACCATAACCGTGGTCGATGATGAGCATATTCCCGTAACCGGGAGAATATTTAACCCGGGCAACAACCCCGTCTGCCGTTGCGACAACCGGAGTTCCTACATTTGCAGCAATATCGAGCCCTTCGTGCATAACCCGCCGCCCGGTAAAAGGTGATTTACGCATACCGAAGTAAGAGGTCAACCACCCCTTGGTCGGCCACCCTTTAGGTGTTGCACGACTGAGAGACACCTGATCATTCAACAGATTACGGACAACTTCCTGACTTTGCCGACGCAACTCAATTTCAACCTGCAGCCGATTGATCTGTCGCTGAATATCATCAACAACGGCGACTGGTTCAGATTCGGCAAGTCCACCGATAGCAACGGGAATATCTTCAGCAACCGGTTCCAGATTCGCCAGCTGGCGTACCCGTGCTTCCGCACCAGATAGGATATTCATCTGCTGCTGAACATTACCAAGATCGGTAACCAGATGATTCAGCGTCTGACGCTGCTCACTGGTGGCAATACGTAGTCGTTGTAATTCTTCTCTATCAATGCGGTCGGTATAATAGCTATGGGCGAAAAAGGCCAGGAAGCCAAGAACAATACCGCAGCAGCACAGCGCAAAACGCAGATAACTACTCCGCAAATGCAGCCGTTTAACCGTGCCATCCCCTTCGGGGACGAGTATGACCGAAAAACGCTTCGCCAAAATAACTCCAAAACCGCCGAGAGAATTGAGAATCGACCGCTTCACTTAAAACAAAACCCTGAACTCTAAATTATTATTTTTCATTAATAACATAGTTTTGGTTTTTTTCCAACAAATCTATTGCCAGAGCAAACTCATCGCAGTCGGGGAATTTAACACAATTGATACAATCTCCCCAAACCTTCTGTGGCAACTCTGATTTCTCAATATCGTAGAAACCGAGCCGCTTAAAAAAATCGGGCTGATAGGTCAAAGCAAAAACCTTCTTCAACCCAAGCTCGACAGCTTCCTCAAGACACTTCTCGACAATGCCCCGACCAATCCCTTTTCCCTGTTGACCGGGAGCGACAGCCAATGAGCGCACCTCAGCAAGGTCAGCCCAGCAGATAGCCAGAGCACCCACTCCGAGGATAACGCCATCTTCTTCGTAAACATAGAAATCACGGACTGAGTCGTAAATATTAGCGAGAGAACGCCCTAACAACTGGCCGTCCTGAGCATAGGTAAGTAACATTTTATGGATATCCCGGACATCAGGAAGGCGTGCATGGCGGATCATAGTTTCTCCATCAATTCTCTAAGCAACCAGTAATTTTGATTTATCTATCAGTTCACGGGCATGGAGCAGGGTCTGTTCACTCACCTGTGAACCACTGAGCATCCGTGCCATTTCAGCTGTTCGCGCTTCGATATCGAGCAAATCAAGGTTTGTTGTTGTCCGTCCCTCAACCTCCTCTTTCACAACGCAATAATGGTGGTCGGCGAAGGCTGCGACTTGCGGCAGATGAGTCACACACAGCACCTGCAGCTCTTTGCCCAAGCGACTGATTTTCTCTCCGACGGCCGTAGCTGCTTCACCACCGATCCCGGCATCGACCTCATCAAAAATCAGCGTTTTTACCGTATCGCCGGCAGGAACACTCCGCTTGAGTGCCAACATAATCCGCGACAGTTCACCACCTGATGCAATTTTTGCCAAAGGTTGCGCCTCTTCACCCGGATTAGCCGCCAGATAAAACTCGCCGGCTTCTAAACCGTCGGCAGCCGGTTCTGGCAATGGGGTCAGACGTAAAGAAAAACTCGCTTTGGGCATCGCCAAGTCGGCCAGTTCACGCTCAACAGCAATCGCCAGTTTTTCAGCTCCGTCATGACGTTGCTGAGTAAGAATCGTTCCAGCCTGTAACAGTTTCTCCCGTTGCAACTCAAGCTGCTGCTGAAGTTGCTCGCGACGACTTTCGATATTATCGAGATCGTCGAGCTCAAGGGTGATTTTATCCAGATACTCAATCAACTCAGCAATTGTCGGTGCGTATTTCCCTTTCAACTGCCCCAACAGCGCCAATCGATCTTCAACCTGCTGTTGCCGCTGCGGCTCGAAATCGAGCTTATCGGCATAATCATGTAACTCTGTCGCAACATCTTCGAGGCTATACAGGTTACTACGCAACGTCTCAGCCAACGTACCAAGTTGCGGATCAATTTTTTGTAATGCCTCCAGCTGGTCGGCAGCGATGGCAATTTTTTCACACACAGCGTCCTGCCCGGCGTAGAGATTTTCATAACCGCCGACAGTCGCCGCTGTTAATTTTTCTGCGTTGAGAAGGATCACCCGCTCCTGCTCAAGGTCATCATCTTCACCAACCGTCAGCTGGGCCCCGGTAAGCTCCTGCTGCTGATAACGAAGCATATCAAGACGCTGCTGCCGTTCCCGCTCTGCCAGAGTCAGATGACTTAGTTCCTGTTGCAGACGATGCCAATCGGCGTATGCATTGCGATAAGCGGCGAGTGCCGGCTGCAACGAAGAAAAAGCATCAAGGACATGCAGGTGAGTCTCTGTTCGTTGTAGATTCTGATGTTCGTGCTGGCCATAAATATTGACCAAGCCACTCACCAGTTCGCGCAATTGGGTCAAAGAAACTGGAGAACCATTGACAAAAATTCGGTTTTTCCCCGAACGGGCAACCACCCGCCGCACCAGCAGTTCACTGTCGACATCAAGTCCAGCCTCCTCCAGTTTATCACGCAAAAACGGATCATCACCCAGATCAAAAATTGCTTCAACAGCGGCTTGATCTTCACCGGTCCGAATAATTTCGCCGCGCGCCCGGCCACCAAGCAACAGGTTGACAGCATCGATAATAATCGACTTGCCCGCACCGGTTTCACCGGTTAAGACATTGAAACCTGCTCCAAAAGTGACGTGCAGATTTTCGATAATAGCGAAATTTTTGATAATGAGATCGGTTAACATAACTTTGGCACTTAGCGCTCGCCCCAACTCAATTTTGTCCGTAAAATCTCAAAATAATCTTTACTCGGGCTGGTCACCAGACGGGTTCTGGATTCAGAACGGCTGACCTCGACGACATCACCCGGGAGCAATTTGTACCCCACCTGACCGTCACCGGTGAAAAAAACAACATCATCTTCAAACTTGAGTTTAATTTCAATCACCGACCGACTCCAGACCATGATCGGCCGATTGGTCAACATATGGGGACAGATCGGTGTGATCAAAAGGCTGTTGATATCGGGATAGATAATCGGACCGCCCGCAGCCAGGTTGTAACCCGTGGAACCCGTAGGCGTTGAGATAATCAAGCCGTCGGCTTTGTAGCTGGTAAGATGGCGACCGTCGACACAGGTTTCCATATCGATGATCCGCGCCAGAGCACCCTTATTAATCACAACATCATTGAGAACGGTAAATTTCCCGACAATTTTGCCATTGCGCCGAATGGCCGCATCGAGCATCATCCGGTCAGAGACCTTATAATCGTCGGCGATAATCCGCTCCAACATTTCAGGAAGCTCGTCCCGGGTAATTTCAGTCAGGAACCCAAGCTGCCCTAAGTTAACCCCGATAATCGGAACGTGACGATCACCGATCTGACGTGCCACAGAAATCAGCGTTCCGTCACCACCAAGGACGATCACCATATCGACGAGGGCAGGAATGTTCTCACCAGACGTTCCATTCACCTGCCCAATCTGTTCGGCAAGGGTGTCTTCCAGGAAAACTTCGATGTTCTCCCGCCTGAACCGCTCACAGATTTCAGAAACAATCTGTTCGACATCGGGATGATTTTTTTTCGCGTAAATACCAATTTTTTTCAGCATCAACTCACCAGTATAAAGCGGATAAATGCAACCTATCGATAACCAGAAAAACAAGGGCTGACAATTATCATAAAAGAGCCACAGAAGTCTATCTCATTGGATATTGTTGAGAAGACAAATGGCGTGCTACATTGGTGCACCGATTTTTTCTGGAGCGAATATGGATCTGTTTGAACAAACCGCACAAAGTCATCTCAATACCCCCCTCGCAGAACGAATGCGGCCGCAAACCCTCGCAGACATCGTTGGTCAACATCATCTGTTGGGTTCGGGGAAATTATTGCGGCAACTGATCGAAACCGACCAACTTACCTCAATTATTTTCTGGGGACCGCCGGGGACGGGGAAGACAACCCTCGGACGTGTCATTGCCAACTGCACCAAAAGTCGCTTTGTCTTCTTTTCGGCGGTGCTCGGCAGCATCAAAGACGTGCGGGAAATTGTTGCCGAAGCAAAACAACAGCGGAACTATCATAGTCGCAAGACGTTACTGTTTGTCGATGAGATCCACCGCTTCAATAAAGCACAACAGGACGCGTTTCTCCCCTCTGTCGAGCAGGGCGACCTGACGTTGATCGGAGCCACAACCGAAAACCCCAGTTTTGAAGTCAACTCGGCACTATTGTCACGTTCACGGGTCTTTGTCCTCGAACCCTTGGCTCCCGAGGATCTGAAAATTCTTCTTCAGCGCGCAGTTACATCGCAGCAGGGGCTGAATAGACCTGAACTGCGGGTTGATGAAGCCGCTTTCGATTTTTTTGCTGAACAGGCCGGAGGAGATGCAAGAATTGCTCTTGGTGCACTCGAAGTCGCAGCAGCAACAGCCCCGAACAATACAATTTCACTCGAGATCGCTCTTGAAGCATTGCAGAAAAAAGCACTCCTTTATGATAAAGGCGGTGAAGAACACTACAACGTTATCTCGGCATTTATTAAAAGTATGCGCGGCTCTGATCCCGATGGTGCAATCTACTGGTTAGCCCGAATGCTTGATGCCGGAGAAGATCCACTGTTTATTGTCCGGAGGATGGTCATTTTTGCTTCAGAAGACATCGGCAACGCCGACCCGCGGGCTCTGCAAATAGTGCTGTCAGTCCAGCAGGCTGTCCACTTTGTCGGTTTACCCGAAGCACGCATCAATCTGGCACAGGGAGTGACCTATCTGGCAACTGCACCGAAGAGCAATGCAAGCTACGCTGCAATCAACGAAGCACAGGCAGAAGTCAAAGCATCGGGGGCATTGCCCGTCCCCAAACATATCCGTAACGCTCCGACAAAGCTGATGAAACAACTCGATTACGGTAAGGGATACAAATACGCCCACAATTACCGGGATGGGTTTGCTGATCAGACCCACCTTCCCGATGCCATCGACAAAAAAAACTTCTATCGCCCGACCGATCGGGGGTACGAAAAAACAATTAACGAGCGGCTAGCGTTTCTACGTAGTGGAAATCACAGCACTGAAAAAAAAAGTAAATAACCTATTCAGTCACCGGTGGATACGGCATTTCTGCAAGAGCAGCCCCCCAGCAATCAGCTTCCACCACAATCTACGGCTTTTTTTCGACCGGAGCGTTCATCGCCATCACTTTTCTCTCCCCCATTTTCAGCAGGCAGAAGTTTAAAACATAAACCGCCGCATACTGACATTCATCAGCAACCCGACCCCAATCATCGTCGTCACCATACTCGTTCCACCATAAGAAAACAGCGGCAATGGGACTCCGACAACCGGGAGCAACCCGATCACCATCCCCAGATTCACAACAATGTGCCAGAAAATCATCGCCGTCACCCCGACGGCAAGAAACAGACCAAACCGGTCTGCAGCCCGCCGGGCAATATACAATCCCCAGACAATCAGAAACAGATAAAAGAACAGCAGTCCGAAGCAGCCGACAAACCCCCACTCTTCTGCAAAAACAGAAAAAGCAAAATCGGTATGACGTTCAGGCAGGAAAGATAATTGTGATTGACTCCCCTGAATGTAACCTTTCCCCCAGAAGCCACCACTCCCAACTGCAATTTTTGACTGAATAATGTGGTAACCGCTGCCCAATGGATCAGCTTCAGGATTCATAAATGTACGAATTCTGGCACGCTGGTAATCATGTAGACCGAACCAGCCTCCAATCGCCGTCAAAATTCCGATCAAACCTAAGCCAATCAAGGTTCCACGTTTTAATCCGGCAAACAGCAACATTGTTCCGGCAATAAAAACAACCATTGCGGCAGTTCCCAGATCGGGTTCTTTTAAAATCAGCCCAACAGGCAGTAAAATCCACACAGCAGGCTTCCAGAGTTCAAAAAAACCAAACCCTACAGGGTTCGCCGTTTCGGCAAAAATTCGTGCGAGGAGCAAAATAATTGCGACCTTGATCACCTCTCCCGGTTGCAGGTTGAAGAAACCGAGATTGATCCAGCGGGTTGCCCCCATACTTGTTTTCCCCAGAACCAGAACATAGACCAGCATCACAACACTGATTACATAGAGGTGGACCGCAAAATGTTGAAGATGGCGATAGTCAAACAGGCAGATTATCAGAGCGATGACAACTCCTCCGGATAACCAGAGCAGCTGTTTGAGATAAAGAGGTGTTGCTACGGCACCCCAACTTGCGGTCGCACTGTAAAGATTGGCGATACCGACACCTGCCAACAGCAGAACAGTCAGGATCAGAACCCAGTCAAAGTTAGAAACGAGACGGCGATCAAACATCGCTTAATCCTCCTCTAGCAGTGCTGCTTTTTTATCTGCCATGTAGCGGGCAATAATCGCTTTTGCTATCGGTCCAGCAGCCCGGCCACCCGACTGGCCGTGTTCAACGACAACAGCAACAGCAATTTCCGGCTTCTCCGCGGGAGCATAAGCAACAAACAGAGCATGAGGACGGAGCCGATAAGGGATTTCTCCCTTATCATCAAGTTCTTCCTCTTCATCCGACTTTCGCCGGACAACCTGCGATGTTCCGGTCTTTCCGGCGACGACGACATCATCAAGATGTGCTGCATGACCAGTTCCATGTGGTTCGTTGACGACTGCAACCAATCCGTCTTCCACCGCTTTCCATACTTTTGGGGTGTATTTGACTTCACGGATAACTTCTGTTTCGGGAGCAACCAGAACATTACCGTCCCAATCCTCAATCCGGCGGATCACCTGAGGCTTCAGAACTTTCCCCTGATTGGCAACCGTTGCCATCATAACTGCCAACTGTAAAGGAGTCGAAAGGACAAAGCCCTGCCCGATTGATGCAATAACAGTTTCGCCAGCGTACCATGGTTTATTGTAATAGCGTCTTTTCCATTCCTGAGATGGGATAACCCCGGAGCGTTCACCCGGCAAGGGATAACCGACCGGTGATCCTAAGCCAAACTCTTTAGCTGCTGCTGAAAGTTTATCGATCCCCAACTCAAGCCCGACATTGTAAAACCAGACATCACAACTTTCACGCAACGCCTTCTTCAAATTGGTCGGGCCATGCCCCCGTTTTTTCCAGCAGCGATAACGGGAACCACCAATAACAAAATCCCCTTTGCAATCAATCGTTCGTTTTGTCCCGACCACCCCTTCACGCAAGGCGGCCAGAGCAACAACTATTTTGAAAGTTGAAGCAGGGGGATATTGTCCGGAAATAACTTTATTTTGCAGGGGATGGCGTGGATCCTGTGCCAGTTTTTTCCATTCGTCACCGGCGATTCCCCGAACAAACAGAGCGGGATTAAACGTCGGACGACTCACCATCGCCAGAATATCACCGGTTTTAATATCAAGGGCAATTGCCGCCCCTGACTGGTCACCAAATGCCTCATCGGCTGCCCGCTGCAATCCACGATCAAGGGTCAGATAAATTTTATTCCCGGGATACGCCGGTTCAACCTGAAGCTGGCGAAGCAATTTCCCCTGGACATCAACCTCAACCAGCTTGCGCCCTTTTGCTCCACGTAGATAACTATCAAATGTCCGCTCTAAAGCTGTTTTTCCAACCGAATCCCCGGGACGATAGTCGGTAAATTCATCGCTCTGCAATTCTGTTTCGGTCACTTCCCCCAAATATCCAATCAGGTGCGCCGCCGAGCCATGTTCAAGATAATCACGCACCGGGCGAACTTCTGTCAGGATCCCCGGCAGCTCAACGCTATGCTCCTGAACAGTCTCCATGACATCGCGACTGACATCTTCAGCCAGGACAACCGGTCGATAAACAGGAAAACGTTTCCCCTCCTGCCAGCGTGCTTCCAGCCCTTCAATGTTGGTACCAAGCAGCGGGGCCAAACGTTTAAAGAGAGCATCCCGATCTTCAACATCCTGTCGCATGACTGAAATTTGAAAGGAGGGACGGTTATCAACCAGAAGAATTCCGTTACGGTCGTAAATTGGTCCACGCGGGGCATCAAGGGCAAGAACCCGGGTTCGGTTACGGACAGATCGCTCCTGCAGAACCTCGTAGCTGATAATTTGCAGATACCAGAGTCGCAACAGCAACAGCAGAAAGATCATCGCCGCCGCAACAGAATAAATCAGAAAGCGGCGCTGAACGACCGGAAGCTCTTTCCATCTCAGATCAAGTCCCATGGCTCTTACTCTGATAAATGAGACCGGCGAGACCGGGACGATAGCCGAGCATTCTCTGGAAGCGGAGCAGCAGGAACAGCAGCAAAGCAGCAGAAAACATATTTGCTAATAACTGTTTCGGAATTGCAGGAATGAGAATATGCAGTACCGGAGCCGCTTCCGCAAAAACAGTGAGATAAAAACCGACAAGAAGGTTCTGCAGCAACGTTCCACCGGCAATCACAAGTAGCAACAATGGCGGACTCTCAACATTGAGTTGTTCAGAAACAAGACGGGTCGCCAACACGACAATGAGATACACAGAAACATACAGCCCCAGGCTGGGACCGCAAAAACTGTCCTGAATCGCGCCGAGAAGCAATCCAGCAACCAAAGCTCGCAGCAAATTTTCACTTAGGCCTAAATAAAGAATCAGAATTAAAATCAGATTTGGACGCCAATCGGGTGGAAGAAACAGCGGCAGGACACCACTTTGGAGCAAAGCGAAAAAAAATCCACCAAACATGAAAAGAAAAAAACCCCTCATGGGTTCTCTCCGACAATGACCATCACCTCTTCAAGGTGGGAAAAATCGACTGTTGGAGTTGCCTGAACCTGTTGGAACAACCCGAACTGATCGGTTTTAACCAACTTAATCCTCCCTAAAGGTAATCCCTTGGGGAAAATACCGCCCATTCCTGAAGTCACCAGGAGGTCACCGACGTTGATATCGGCATTCCGCAAAGCATATTCAATCGATAAATCGTCACCGCGACCACGAGCAACCCCCCGGGTTCGAGTGCGCTGAATCAGTGCTGCAACCGCCGAAGAAGCATCAGTAATCAAGAGAACCCGCGAACTGTTCGGGGCGATTTTAATAATTCTTCCGACAACACCCTGAGCAGCAACGACCGGCAGGCCATTGACGAGTCCGGCATCGGTTCCCTTATCGATAATAATGGTCCGCGCCCAGTTACTTGCATCCTCACCGATCACCTGAGCCGGCAATGCCGGAAGATCAAGATCATCAACAAACGCCAGTAGTTTACGTAAGCGCACATTTTGCAACGAAATTTCTTTGACCTGTTGTAGCTGGGCACGCAGTTTTTGGTTCTCCTGAGTAAGAATCAGGTTTCTCTGCCGTGTATTAACCAGCCACAGGTAATCATTCCAGGTTCCATTGGCAAAATCAACGACATGATCAACGCTATGGAGAAACGGGGAGGCAAAGGTAATAACAGCACGCTCAAAAAAAGTGGTCGCGGTTTTTTGACGAAGATTATAGGAATAGAGGATAACAGTCGCCAACAACAAGGCAACTGCCAGCAGTAAAAATCGGTAGCGTCTCAACAACTCACGCACTGACTGCTCCAGAAAAACTTTCAGATGATATGAAAAAAGGAGGATCAACACTGATCCTCCCGATAATGACTCTCACGACCGTCAGGTCGATTTTACATCAAGAGGAGATTGCTACCTGCTTCAACAAATCGAGTTGATCCAGAATTGCACCCGAACCGAGAACAACACACGACAGTGGATCTTCGGCAACAACAACCGGCAAGCCCGTCTCTTTTTGTAACAGAATATCCATATTTTTCAGATAAGCGCCGCCACCTGCCAGGACAATTCCTTTATCGACAATATCTGCAGCTAATTCAGGAGGAGTCCGTTCCAGAGAGATTCTGACAGCTTCAACGATCGTATTGATCGGCTCCGACATCGCTTCACGGACTTCATCAGAATTGACTTCCATCGTCTTGGGAATGCCACTCACCAGATCACGACCCTTAATATCCATAACAATAGGGGTGTCATCCGTCACGTAGACATTACCAATACCAATCTTAACCGCTTCAGCAGTCCGTTCACCGATCAGCATGTTGTACTTACGCTTCATATACTGGACGATGGCTTCGTCGAGCTTGTCGCCACCAACCCGGACACTCTGGGCATAAACAACACCTGCAAGGGAAATCACTGCAACTTCAGTTGTTCCGCCACCGATATCAACAATCATATTTCCGGACGCCTCGGTGATCGGCAGACCGGCACCGATAGCAGCAGCCATCGGCTCTTCGATCAAATAGACCTCACGAGCTCCTGCCGACTCAGCGGATTCACGCACAGCCCGCTTTTCGACCTGAGTGATCCCCGACGGGACACAAATAACAATCCGTGGACGCACCAGATTTTTTCGGTTATGAACCTTACGGATAAAATACCGCAGCATTTCTTCGGTATGATCAAAATCGGCAATAACGCCGTCTTTCATCGGTCGAATAGCGACAATACTCCCCGGAGTCCGACCCAGCATCTCTTTGGCATCAGTCCCGACAGCCAGCACTTTACGCTGCCCGGCTGCCCCTGTCTTAACCGCAACAACCGAGGGTTCACTGACAACAATGCCCTTCCCTTTCATAAAAACAAGGGTGTTGGCCGTTCCAAGATCAATTGCGAGGTCATTCGAAAACATGCCCCAAATACTATTAAAAATATTAAACATAGCCATCCCATAATGCCGTAAGCGGCCTTAAATATAATCGTTTCCCCATAGTGAAAAAGCTCGGTCACTCTAGCAAACCAGCTGTTTTTAAGCAAGCGTTAAGCTCGCAAAAAATGATTGCTTTTGAGCAATTTGCTGGTCTAACATACGAGGCTGTTTTTTGCCTTAAATCAACCCCAAAAACATGTCACTGAGGAGTTTCACCCAAATGCTTCAATTTGTCAGATCAAAACAAAAGTCGGTCTTGATTAAGATTGCCTTCGGAGCCATCATTCTGAGCTTTATTATCGGCTACACCATGCTGACCTCCCCAACAGATCAGAAACCCAA
>Ga0256842_1002689_pt1 | contig 12431 bp, 13 predicted proteins | sample 4559240metaG_FD_185973 | JGI IMG/M metagenome (GOLD analysis project Ga0256842, IMG submission 185973) | Hydrothermal vent microbial communities from Guaymas Basin, Mexico - 4559-240 | ecosystem: Environmental > Aquatic > Marine > Hydrothermal vents | place: Mexico: Guaymas Basin | collected...
CCCTGATCTCTGCCTCTTTTTCGGGCGAGGTCTTTCCGGCCACCGGGAGGGCTTCCGCGAGGGCTATGGCCTTTTCAATCGGGTCGAGGGTTTCCGCCCTGGTGAGGAGTCTTTCGAGGTCGTTTTTCCTTCGGCGCTGGTTTCTGGGGTTTTGGTTTTCCGCCTTTGGCTTTAGCGGCGATGCCTCCAACAAGAAGGATGCTGATCAAGGCTCCCGCGATGTAGAGGGGGTTGAAGGTTGAGTTCGAGGAGGTTTGGGCTGGAGAAGTTTCCGAGCTGGACGCGGGGGGAGTTGTTGTGGTGCTTGAAGTTGGTGGGGAGAGGACTACGAGGGAAGCGCTTAACGTGGTTGTCTTGCCAGCTGTGATGGTTACGGTTTTTGTGTACTCCTCGTAGTCCTCCTTGGTGAGTTTTACTGTGTAAGTTCCTGGTGAAAGCTCCAGCATTAGCGGTGTCTCGCCCTTGTAATCACCATCAACGTAAACCTTTGCTCCAGGAGGATCTGAGGTAACTTCGAGCGTGCCCGTCGGCCACAGCGTCTCCACTTGGGCGTTTGTGTCCTGGATCTGAGCGTTGGTGTCATGTATTTCTGCGTTGGTATCGTGGACTTCTGCGTTCGTTGATTCCACTTGAGCGTTTGAATCTTTACAGAACTTCCAGTCCGGCAGGTTTCCATCTGACGGAAGCCTGAGAACCCAAGCGTCACTTTTACCAGCGCCGAAGCTGAAAGTGTAGCCTGCTACAATAATGTCCCCGTTCTCTGCAACGGCAACCGCGTTAGCCTCATCCCAGTCACTCCCGCCGTAGGTTTTCTGCCACTTAATGTTACCATTCTTGTCAAGCCTGAGAACCCAAACATCGCCAGTGCCGAAGCTGTAAGTTCCTCCAGCCACTATAATGTCCCCGTTAGGAGCGATGGCAACCGCGGTAGCCCCATCTCCTTCACTCCCGCCGTAGGTCTTCTGCCATTTCACGTTACCATTCTCATCAAGCCTGAGAACCCAGACATCATAACTCCCAGCGCCGAAGCTTTTAGTGTAGCCAGCCACGATAACGTCCCCGTTTGGAGCAACAACAACCGCGCGAGCCACATCAACGTCACTCCCCCCGTAAGTCTTCTGCCACTTCACGTTACCATTGCCGTCCAACCGGAGAACCCAAACGTCGCCATGATAGTAGCCTGCGACTATAACGTCCCCGTTCTCCGCAACGGCAACCGCAAAAGCCCCATCACTTCTGCTCCCGCCGTAGGTCTTCTGCCACTTAACGTTACCCTCGCTGTCAAGCCTGAGAACCCAAACGTCAGCTCCACCAGCGCCGAAGCTGTAAGTGACTCCAGCGACTATAATGTCCCCGTTCTCCGCAACGGCAACCGCGTTAGCCCAATCATCATTGCTCCCGCCGTAGGTCTTAACCCACCAGGGCCCGCCATCGTCCGCTTTAACGGCGGGAGAACCCACTCCAAGGAGGGCCGTTAGGAGCAGGAGGATAAGAAGCAGCGACCCCTTATTCACAGCACACCACCCGGCCTACTACGGCACTTCAGGATAAGAGGTTTTCGGCTCTCTCATTATATCTTCAAGATCCTTCAGGTCGTAAGCCCCCGTCGGCTTCCTCCCCCTTATCTCCCTCGCCACGAGGTAGAGGTGGATTCTCTTTTTCATCCCGAGGGCTTTTGCCTTCTCCCCCAACCACTCAAGCTCTCTCCTTGCCTCTTTCCCGCTCAGCGTCTCCCACTTGGCCTCGAAGAGGGCTACGTCCTCCTCCCCAACCGCTACAACGTCTATCTCGAAGGAGTCCCTTCCTCTCTCCCTGCCCTTGAACTTGCCCCAGACCTTGCCGGTCGAGAGCACCTCGAAGGGAACCATCCTCGGAGCCAGGAGCTCCACGAGGGCCTCGAACTTCCTGCCGATGTAGGAGTTGAACTCCCCCCCGTCGAACCTCAGTTCGCCGCGCTCAAGCTTTGAGCAGTTCCGCCAGAGGAAGCGGAACCAGAACTCGACGAGGTTCTGGGCTATGTAGTACCGGTTCTTCCCCCTGCCGAAGGCGTCCTTCCTCTTGACTATCAGCTCGTAGTCCCTCTCAAGCGAGTGCAGGTACTTGGTCAGGCTCGTGCTCTTCACCGAGAGGTGCGACGCTATCTCCCTGAGGGTGTGTTTGCCCTCGCTTATCGCCTGAAGGATGCTGAAGTAAGTCCTGTATTCCTTTCCAAGCTCTTCTTTGAGCATCATCATGACCTCGGGGAACATCGGGTATGGCTCCTCGAAGAAGAGCATCCTGATGAAGTCCTCGACCGGGAGGCGGAAGCGCTCAAGCGTCTCGTAGTACTTTGGCAGGCCTCCGAAGACCGACCACATCGCCACTGCATCTTCAATGCCGTAGCCTAAATCCTTCATAATCTCTAAAACCGTCCCGAAGTCCAGCTCCCTGAGCTTTATTACGAAGTCGAACCTCCCGTAGAGGGGGCTTGAGTAATCCTCGATGAGCTTCTTGCTCATGGCTATGAGCGAGCCGGTGACGACGAGCTTGGCCTCACGGTATTTGTCGAGGAGCCTCTGGAGGTCGTAGAGGAAGGCCGGGTTCACCTTCAGGACGTTCTGGAGCTCGTCTATGAAGACCGTTTCCCCCTCTCTCAGGAGAAACTCCACTATCTCCTTCATCGAGGTCAGCTCTGGAATGTAGCGCCTCTCCCTTACCTCCTCTATCCAGTCACGGCATATTAAGGCCTCGCTCTTCTCCGCCGGGACGAAGAGCGTTATCGGGTTGAGGGCTTCCTCAACAAGCCTCGTTTTGCCCACCCGTCTCCTGCCTATGATCGCTATTCTCTTCGCCTTTCTCAGGAGTTCGATCTCGCGCTCCCTGTCGTAGAACCTCATAGTTATACCCCACAGGTATTATACCCATCAGGTATAAAAAGGTTTTGAGTTTTATATACTTGCCGGTCGAGAACCGGCAAGAGTTTATAAATAGATGGCGATCACCATTCGGCAAGACTTTATAAACCCTTGCCGAACGGTGTTCCGCAAGGTATATAAGCAAAGACGCCCATCAGATATCATGTTCGACCTTGAGGAGTACAACCCATGGTGGGTTCATGAGGAAGACCCCGACGTCGAGGAGTGGAGGGACTTAGAGTACCGCTACGTCCCCTCGTGGATAAATGATCTCTCGCTCGAACCCTTCTCGGTGAACTTCCTCGTCGGGCCGAGGAGGGTCGGCAAAACCCTTGGTGTGAAGCTCCTCATAAAAGAGCTCCTCCGTGAGAGGGAGAACCCCTATGAAATCTTCTACTTTGACTGCACGATGCTCGACGACCAGAACGACCTCTCCGCCGTTCTCGGGGAGTACCTGAAGCTCAGAGACGCCAAGGGGATAAAGGGCTCCCTCATATTCCTCGATGAGGTTACCTCGGTCAGGAACTGGTGGAAGGCGATAATAGACCTGATAAACAGGAGAAAGCTCAGGAACGACGTCATCACCGTCATGGGCTCTGTCTCCGTCAACCTCGACCGGGCGGTTGGCCGTTTCGCGGGAAGGAGGGGCAACGGGAGGGTCCTTGAAATAATGCCCCTCGGCTTCAGGGACTACTATAAGCTGGTTACAGGCGTCGAGGACTACTTCGACGGAAAGGGTCGGGACGCCTTCGAAAGCTACCTCCAGACCGGCGGTTACGCCGCTTACCTGAACAAAAAAATACGGAAGAGCGACATAGTCGGCTCGCTAAAGGCCGACCTGAGGAGTCTGGAGAAGGAGAAAGACCCTGAGATAGCGAGGGAGATACTGGGGACCATCATATCCAAAGCGCCCAGCCCGCTCTCGTACCGCGAGATCGGTGAGGAGGCCGGAGTCAACAGGGACACCGTGAGGAGCTACGTTTCCGTTCTTTCGGAGCTCAAAGTGCTCTTGGAAATCCCCTTCTCCCAGTGGGGTGGGGATGTCGTCCCGAAGAAGAACAGGAAGTTTGCCATCAGGGACCCGCTGATGGCGAGGGCCTTCGCCGAGTGGAGCAGGGTTAGGATCGAGGACTCGGTGCTCTACGAGTGGGTCGTTCAGGAGCACCTCTACCGGAAGTTCAGGGAAGTTTATTACTTCAGAACCGGCGAATACGAGATCGACGCCGTTGTTCCTGGGATGAGGGTCGAGGTAAAGTCCGGGAAAAGGGGCGGCAGGTATCCAAAGGACGTCATCGTGCTCGGCGGGAGAGAGGTTCCCTGCTTCCTCTACGGCATAGACTACAGCCCCGTCATCGAGTACGAGAACGTTTGAGGGAACTTACCTCGCGTGAATCTCCACTATGTCCCCGTCCTCAAGCACGTGGTCGGCACCGACCCTCTGGCCGGGGAACTTGACGCTCTTGCCCCAGACCCTCGCATAGCGGAAGTTCTTGGCGAAGTCCTTGTGAATCCTCTCGGCCAAATCCATGACGGTTGAACCTTTCTTGAGGGCGACCGGAGGATAAGCCGGCTCCTCGCCGGGGCTCTTGGTGAAGACGCGGATGATTCCGGCCAAATCGTAGAGCTCGTCCTTCAGCTTGTCGAGGTTTATTTTCCTCTTGGCAGAAACTGGGACTATTTTAAAGCGGTCGCCGTAGGCCTTAACGAGCCTCTCGTAGTTCTCCCTACTGCCGGGAGCGTCGCCCTTGTTGGCTATGATTATCGCCCTCCTCCAGACTAGGCTCTCGTCTATGGCATCGGCGAACTCTTCAAGCGTCACGGGCTCCTTGACCGTTATCTCCGCCGAGTGTATGCGCTCCTCGCGGAGCATCTTCATGACTTCCTGAATGTCGCCCTTTATGTTCTCCTGGCCGTTGATGACGATTCCGCCCATAGCTGTCCTCTTGATTTCGACCCTCGGCCTCCTCTTGTTGACCTTTATTCCTGCCCTCTCGAACTCCCTCAGGAGAACCTCCATCTGCCTGATCGGATCCTGGGAGAGGTCAACGACTATCGCTATGGCATCGGCGTTCCTTACCACGCTCAGGAGCTGGGGCCCCATTCCTTTACCCAAGGCGGCGCCCTCAACGAGACCGGGAACCTCTACCAGCTGAATTTGAACGTCCTTGTGATGCATCATTCCGGGGATTGGCTTAACCGTTGTAAAAGCATAGTCAGCAACGTCCACATCGACGTTTGTGAGGGCACGAAGGAGGGAGCTTTTGCCAACGTTCGGTAAACCGGCAAGGACTATCTGCGCCGCGCCCTCCTTTCTGACGGCCATCGAGGGCCCGCCACCGCTCTTGCGCATCTGCCTCTGCTTCTCAAGCTCCTTCCTGAGCTCCGCTAACCTTCGCTTTATCTGGAGGCGGAGCTTTTCGGTTCCCTTGTGCTTTGGAACCGTTGCGTACATCTTTTCGAGGGCTCGGATCTTCTCGGGAATTGTCTTTGCGTTCCTGTATTCCTCCTCGGCAGCGAGGTACTCCGCTGTCACGTTCGTTGGCATTCTATCCCTCCCGGGATTATGGGCGAGGGCGATTTTATAAAAGTATGGCCTTTTGATGATCGGCAACTTTATATATCCTTTCGAAAATTTTTTAGGGGTGGTTCCCATGCGCGGTAGAATGGATGAGATAGACCGGAAGATACTCATGATCCTGCAGAAAAACAGCCGATCCTCCCTGAGGGAGATTTCCAAGGAAGTTGGCCTCGCGGAATCGACCGTTTACGAGAGAATCAAGAAGATGAGGGAGAGGGGGATAATCAGGCGCTTTACCGTTCTTCTGAATCCTGAAGCTCTCGGCCTGGGAATGCTCGCCTTCGTTCTGATAAAGACGAAAGCGGGGATGTATGCCAAGGTTGCGGAAGAGCTCAGCAAGTACCCCAAGATAGTGGAGGTCTACGAGACTACCGGAGATTACGACATGATAGTTAAAATAAGGGCCAGGGACAGCGATGAGCTCAACCGTTTCCTCGACGCGATAGGGGATATAGAGGGCGTTGAATCGACCCATACGATGGTCGTCTTAAAGGTTCACAAGGAGAGCAGCGAGCTGCCAATTGAGGAGTCCACAATCTTTTAAACCCCCGGCTGGTAATCACTATCGCCGACAGCGGGGGGACAATACCCCTCGCACGGGCTCGGTCTACCCGCCTCCGTGAGGTGCTCGGGTTCGATGAACGGAGCGTGCTCACGCCGAGCCCACAGGGCCGGGAGCATCCACCCGTGCGAGCGGTGAGCTCGGGCCTCTGTGCCCGGCCCACACTCAGACAATTTTCGGGGAAACTCCTAAAAATTGAAATCTTTTTCAGTAACTTTGTGCCTTTTCTCAACTCTTTCCACAAAAACCCTTAAGTCCGTAAGCCTTTTAAGGGCCATGAAGTAAAAACTTCATAGAGGTGAATGCATGGTTGCAAGGGACGAGGTCTACGAGAAGCTGGAAGGACTGCTCAGGAGCCTCGGTTTCAAGAAAACGGAGCTCAGGGTGTACAGGCTTCTGCTCGAGAAGAAAAGGCCCATGAGAATCACGGAGATACAGAGGGAGTTGGGTCTCAGCGAGCGCTCGGTTAGGGAGCACGTTCTCAACCTTTACCGGAAGGGAGTTCTTAAGAGAACTCTGATCGAACAGGGCTGGCTCGGCTACGTTTACACCGCCGCCTCCCCGAAGGAGCTCATAGAACGCATAAAGGAGAGCATAATACAGCGGATAAACGAAATAGAGAAGGAGATTTCGGACTAAGTCCCCTCCACGATACCCGTCTCAAGGAGTATTCCCACGAGTCTTTCAAGCCTTTCAAGCTTCTCCTCGTTGATATCGCTGTACTCCTCCCTGAGGGCTTTGTAAGCCTTTTCCTCAGGTAGTTTCTCCCCGAGCATCACCAGTTCGTGGAGATGGGTTATGACCCTTCTATCCTCAGTTAGCTTCTCAAACTCCTCCGCCAGGGAGGTGTTTCTGCCCCTTATGAACTCCACCGAGATCCTGCCGCGGACGTTCCACTTGAGCCACGGCTTTTCCTCAAAGCTGTGGCCAAGATCAATTCCAAGGAACCTCGAATCCCTCGCGAGTCCGTTCATCACGAGTCTCTCGGCAACCTCGGTTTCGGTCTCCATCGCCAGCTCCCCGAGGTACTTCATTGCATAGCCCCTAGAAACGCGTTGAAGGTCGTTTTTCTCTCCCCTGGCCAGGAAGAGGGCGGCTGAGAGGACACCCCGTCCGATTACATCCAGTGTCGCCCTGCTTATCTTCTCCGGGCTGTCCTCACTGGAGTGGTAGAACCTGTCCGGCCACGTTATGGGCATCACGGCGGGGACGCCAAAGAAGTTGAAGACGTCGTGGTCGCTCCCCATTTCGTAAGGATAAGCCTTCACCGGGAGCAAAGGCATCGGAGAGCCCGAAAAGCTCTTTCCGCCCCTCATGTTTGCCAGGGAAAGTGAGGCCTCGATGATGCCCGACAGGACTGAGAAGTTCGAGAGGGGAGTTCTGACGACCATTACCGTTGAGCCGGAGCGGTCCACGCTTCCGCCGACCATATCGAGGTTTATAACGGCGTAGTAATCCTCCATCCTCGCGTGTTCCTTCACAAAGGCCTGGGTGCCGTAGTACTCAGGGATCCAGAGGAAGGCGAAGCCAAAGCGGAAGGAACCGTTCCAGACGCGGCTCAGAACCCTCGCGAGCTCCATCAGCATTGCGCTCCCGGAGGCGTTGTCGTTGGCGCCCGGCCTCGGATGGCAGATGTGGGCGGTGAACAGTATGTAAGGCGGCTCTCCTATCTCAGCGTAGAGTATCGGAAGGATCCCCCTTTCCCTCACCTCCGCCTCAACCCGGAACTTAACCTTTGGAGACTTCCCGGAGAGGTGCTTTCGTATCGCCTCCTCTGCCCACGTCTCAGGGACGGCCAGGGCTGGAATCCGAGCCCATTTGAGATCGTCCTTCGAGAGGAACAGGCCTATGTACGGAACCGCGCTTCCGGTTCCCCTCCTGTAGGCGAGGAACGCAGCTGCACCGCTCTCATTGGCCCGCCTGTAGGCTTTTCTCCAGTTCTCTCCCACGAGAACTACCTTGCCCTCGGCCCTCTCCCAGTCCTCCTCCCTGATTATCGGCAGAACCTCACCCTCTCCCTCTCCGGAGGGACTGTGGGCCATCGCCACGAGGGGAGTCCTTGAGGAGTTCAGTCTGTGCCCGTCGAACTCGATCTCGGCCCCCACGAGATCCCACGCTATTGGAGACCTCAGCGTGAGGTACCAGCTCTCTCCATCGTATTTCTCCCTGATAAGCCTGCTCGAAACTCCCCAGGCAGAAAGCTCTTCCTCAATGTATCTAACGGCCTCAACGAGCTCTTTTGAACCCTGTATCCTGTGGAACTGGCTTATCTCAACGATGTCGTGGAGAATCCGTTCGGAGCTTAAAACCTCCGACTCCCTGAGAAACGGCATGATTCCCATACCTCATTCCTCCCCCAACTTGAGCATCCTCGGTATTTCGAGGTGCTTGAGGGTGTCCAAAAACTCGGGGGGAAGGACGAGCCTGGTTGTCTGGAGAAAGCGGGCAAACTCGACCTCGAGCCCTTTACCCTCTCCAGTTCTTTCCTCGGCTCTCCTCATTTCAACCCTGGGCTTAACCTTCTCCTCTGTTAACTTGCCCTTCTCGATCAGGCCGAGGTTTATCTCCTCCTGCCTTCTGTTTGAGCCCTCAACCTTTCCCCTGTTGTAGGCACTCTTGATGAGCTCGTAGACCCCAAGTTCCTTTGCCCTCCGGTAGAGTTCCTCCTTCCTGTCCCTCACCCACGATATCCACTCGCTGTGGCCCCTGTAACCGATGAAATAGCCGAACTCGTAGGCCTCCTGCAGGAGCTTCTTTATCTCGGCCTTCCCGTTGTTTTCGCTCTTCCCCATGTTACCACCTCAGAAAGGCGCCTCGTTGTACACTTTTATTCCCTCGTCCGTGAAGCGTATCCGCTTGAGGTTGCTGTCGTGGGGAACGCCCCTCATCTTCAGCACCTGCATCGCTCGGATCATCTGATAGTTGCGCATGAAGTGGTGGATCACAAGAACGCCGTCCACGAGGTAGTGCTCGTCGGTGTACCTCTCGCCCTGGAGCATCTCTGAGGTTATCAGTGTCGTTGTTTCGAGCTCCTGGAGGGCCCTTATGAATCTTCCCAGGGCCCAGCGCTTGTTCTCGGGATCCTTGACAAGGTGTTCCATTGAGGTAAAGGAGTCGATTACGGCCCTCTTTATTCCCTCCTCGCTTATGATCTGGAGGATGCTGTTGAAGAGCTCGTTCCAGGTTAGGCGGTACTCGGCCCTGAGGAGGATCCTGCCGAGGTCGTGGAAGGTTATCATCTTCGACTTGGTATAGCCGAGCAGGCCGAAGTTGTACCTCAGCATGTCCTGAAGGATTATCCTCGGATCCTCGACGAGGGACACGAAAACACCCTTCTCACCGTTTCTTGCGCCCTCGACCAGAAACTGAACCCCCATCGTGGTCTTTCCGCTTCCGGGGGGGCCTGTTATCAGGTAAACCCTGCCGGGCAGAAAGCCCCCTCCTATTATGTCGTCAAGGCCCGGAACTCCCGAGGGAACGCGGTCAAGGCTCTTAAGGATCTCACCCACGTACAATTCACGTCACCGGTTTGAGATACGCACTCCACGTATTTAAGCTTAAGCTCCGCTCGATTTATAACACCAAACCTCAACTGGTTAGGGGGTGAGAGAATGTCCGTCAGGTTGATAGCCTTTGACCTAGAGGGGACGCTCGTGAAATCAGTTTCGGGATGGGTCGAGCTCCACAAGCGCTTTGGGACGTGGGAAAAGGGTAAGGAGTACGCCGAGATGTTCTTTCGGGGTGAGATAGACTACCCCACGTGGGCGGATCTCGACGCTTCCCTCTGGCGGGGGCGCAGGCGGGAGGAGATAATGGAGTGGGTGGAGAGCGTTGAGTACATGGACGGGGCCTTTGAACTGATCGAGTTTCTTAGGGAGAAGGACTTCAAGATCGCGATACTGAGCAGCGGGCTCATGTGCCTCGCCGAGAAGGTGGGGAAGGAACTCGGGGTCGATTACGTGTTTGCCAACGAGCTTGAATTTGACGAAGAGGGGAGAATAACGGGGAAAGTAACACCACACGTGGACTTCGAGGGAAAGGGGACAATCCTCCGCAGACTCAAGGAAGAGCTTAAACCAGAACTCACGGTTGCGGTTGGGGATGGCTACAACGATCTGGCGATGTTCCGTGAGGCCGATGTCAGCATAGCGATAAACCCCCACGAGGGCGTCGAAGGGGATCACGTGGTCGAGAGCCTCCACGAGGTCAGGGAGATAATTGAAGGACTGCTTGAGGAGGAGTGAGCTTTTTAAGGCCGATCCCCAACCCTCTGTGGGCCCGGCTGCCCGCCCTCTCCGCTGAGGGGTGATGCGGGGGTTCCGGTCGGGCCTACAGGGGATGATGACCTTTTGCTTTGCCGAGCGGTGATGAGCACGCCCTTCACTGACCCTCAAAGTCCGGCCGTCTTCAGCACGAGCCACCAGAACACGTCGCCCCAGAAGAAGGCTATGAGGAAACCGATGAAGATGCTCGGGGCGAAGGGCATGGCCTTTTTCCTGAGGAACCTGTTCTCGATCTTTCCCTCCTCCACGAGGGCCTTAAGCTTCTCTATCTGCTCGCGCGAGAGCCCCTCGGCCGTAGGGGACGCGATCACTTCACCCCTCACCGGGGACGTGAGCACGCTTAGATCTCCCTCCCTAATGGCCCTCACGAGCAGTTCAAAAAAGCCGGAGCGGTCTCTCCTGACCTCACCGTCCTCGATGTAGATGGTCTCCCCGAGGATGTCCCACTCCCCCAGCTCCTCAACCGTTACCTCCTCCACGAGGGCCTCCTCGCGGAGAACCCTGACGACCGAGAAGAAGACCTTGAACAGGTAAAGCACGACGGCGAGCTTTAGGAAGCTGTAAGCTGCATCAAGCCCGAGGAGGTACGTGAGGTAGGCGAGGGAAGCCAGACCGATACCATCACCGACGCGCCGGTACTTTCCAAAGATGAGGATGGTGACTATCGTTAGAAGGTAGCGCACGGGGGCGGGAAGAGTCCATCCTGTCCTCTGGAGAAGAACTGAGACCGCTACTCCGGCCATGAGCCAGAGCGCCACTTCAACGGAGAGGTTTGCCTTCTCAAAGAGAACCTGCCTGAGTTTTTTGGTCTTTTTCCTCGCTATCAGCACACCGAGGGCGTAGGCGAAGAGAAAGGGAAAGACCGCGAGGATGCTGTTGAAGAGTACTGCAATCGGGTAGAGCGGGTATCTGACTTCGTACGGTGCGACAACACGGGCATAATGGAGCGGGTACGGCAGGAGGGCCGAAAAGCCGGCCAAAACGAGAACGTCGCCTGAAGCCCAGGCCCCGGCGTAGTAGAGGATCAAACCGAGAACCAGGCCAACGAAAAAGCCTATTATCCCGGCGAGAGCTACCAGGGGATTACCCGATTTCAGGCCGAGGTAGAGGTAGATGAGTATCCCCGCCTCAACGGCGGGAACTGGTATCTTCGTTAGAACTGGATTAAGGGGCACTTCCTCTTCTTCCTCAAGACCCCTAAGCCTTTCGACCAGAGCTAGGAGGGGAAAAACGTGGTTGTCAAATATGAAGCCGGTCTTGAGGTCGGTGTAAGAGGTGAGGATTCCCATGAATGATCCAACTAGCAGTATAAGAATCGTAAGGGGATCCATCGGCAACCCCTCACAGGTCCTCCAGAACGTTCTTGCGGACGGCCTTTGCGTAGCTCGAAACCGTCTGCTGGAGCTGTTTTGTCGTGTCGAGAACTGTTCTAAGGGCTATTGCCACGAGTATCAGCGCGGCCGCAAGCATGAACAGGTACTCCAGAGCTGTCTGGGCTCTCCTCATGCTCTCGCCTCCACTTCTATTTCGGGATCATTAGATTTAAAAGTTTCCCCAAAACTCTTTCCGGGGGCCAAGATGAAGGTTTACAGACTGTTCGTTCGCGATGAGTACCTCGACTTCATAAAGTCGGGTGAGAAGAGGATAGAGGTTCGCGTCGCCTACCCACAGCTCAGGAGAATCCAGCCGGGGGACAAGCTCATCTTCAACGACTCGATTCCGGCAGTTGTTACAGAAGTCAAGCGCTACGAGACATTTAGGCAGGTTCTGCGCGAGGAACCCATAAAGAAAATCTTTCCCGACGAGCCGAGCTTTGAGAGAGCCGTAAAGCGGTTCCACAACCTCTACCCCAAGTGGAAGGAGAACCGCTACGGCGTGATAGCCATAAAGTTCAAGCTCGTCGGTGAGGAAAGATGAAGCACCTCGAATTCGACGGAAGATACGCGGAGGCGATACTGAAGGGGAAGAAGAGGGCAACCGTCAGGCTGGGCAGAAGGCCCAACCTCAGGGAAGGCGATACCGTTCTAATCCACGCAGGTGGCTACGCCCTCGGAAAGGCCGTAATAGAGAGGGTCGAAAGTAAGACCGTGAAGGAGCTCACCGATGAAGATGCC
>Ga0256842_1002690_pt1 | contig 12425 bp, 9 predicted proteins | sample 4559240metaG_FD_185973 | JGI IMG/M metagenome (GOLD analysis project Ga0256842, IMG submission 185973) | Hydrothermal vent microbial communities from Guaymas Basin, Mexico - 4559-240 | ecosystem: Environmental > Aquatic > Marine > Hydrothermal vents | place: Mexico: Guaymas Basin | collected...
GGGCCTACAAATACGCGATCCAAAGGAAATTCAGATTTTTCTCCTTCGGAGATTCTATGTTAATAATAAAAAAGAAGTAAGAAAATTTACTTCTTCTTGGCGGCCATGCCGACGGGCAGGCCTATGGCTATGCCTATGATGAGCATCACTATGGGCAGGACGACCTTGTAGGTGGTGGGCACCTCGGTGACGGGCTGCGGCTTGGGTATGCTGATGGTGCCGACCTGGGTGCTGTCCTGGTAGATGTTGATGACTACGTGCGTCGTGTTGTTGGCAAACTGCCAAGTGACAGTCGGCACCTGAGGCCCGGTGGGCGGCACGTACTTCTCGAGGATCGGCAAGCTGAAGCTCACGCTGCCTATCTTGACCTCAACGTTCACCAGCTCGTTGGCGGACCACTTCACGTTGCTGAGGTCTAGGGTGATCTCCACCGTGTCCTCGCCGGTGATCTCGACCTCTCCGGGTGGCAGCACGTCGCTGTAGGTCTCGATCTCCCCGACCAGGGCCTCGAGCTCGTCGCCGGTGATGGTCTCGTTCATGACGTTCTTAAGCTTGAAGGTTATCGTGACGCTCTCGTCGCTCTCCGCGAGGTACTTGTCGACGGACACGTCGCTCGGGAACGCGAGCTCGAAGTAGTCATCGGGTATCACGAAGTACGGAACCTTGGTGGTCACGAAGTACGGGGTCTCGATCATCCAGAAGCTGTCTCCGGCGCTGTCGATGCTGTGCTTCTTGGCAAGGCCGGGGGCGTCGACCCTGACGTAGATCTCCATCGTGGAGTCGAGGGTTCCCATGTCCTTGACGTTGACCGTAGACGGAACGGAGGCGGTCCCATCCTCCTCCGTGGTTGCGGTGCCGTAGGTCACCGTGTTCCTCATGTCCGTGACCATGAGGCTGGCTCCGGCAAGCGGGCCCTCGGAGGTCACGATGAGCAGGTCCTTGACCTCGAAGGGCACATAGGCGTCAATGCCGTACTTGACCATGCTCTGCGGTACGAATATGGCCTTGGACGTCACGCCTCCGGCGAACGGGTTGGAGTACTCGACATCGTAGTACCTGACGCCGAAGGGCTTCGCCCTGAGGGTCACGAGCGGGGTCTCGTAGTACACCCCGTTCGGGTCCCATCCCTGGAGCGGGACCTTCTGGTCCATGATGTCCTGGAGCGGCAGGATCTTCACTGGCATTACGCCGTTTTCGTCGGTGACGCCGAGGTAGAACATCCCGTACCACCAGTAGCCATAGGTCCCGAGCGGGTTGTCCTCGGTGTGGGCTGGCTCGTCGATCCAGGCTGGCATGCCGAAAGAGCCGAACGGTAGGTCGACCTCGCCGACCTCGCTGGCGGCCGGGACCGTGTTCAGATCCTCATCCGCGGTGAAGAGGTGGTACTCGATCGTGATCTCGTCGGTGGTCAGGAACCTGGTCGGGGCCGTGATGTAGCTGGCGTAGACGCCCTCCACGTAGTTGTTCCCGACGATGAACTCCATGCTGAACGGCAGGACGTAGGCGGAGAAGTAGCTGGTGAACTTCACAACAACGGAGGTCAGGTCGCCGTCGTACAGGCCCTTCAGGTTGAAGGTGGCGGTGCCGTCCGAGCCAGTCGTGACCTCGGTCTCCTCGGCCGTGAGCTTGTCGGGATCGGAGATCTCCACCGTCAGGGTCTTGCCGGCGACCGGGTTGCCGTTGATGTCCACGAGCTTCACGGTCACGGGGACGACCTCGTCCTTCTGGATCACCATGTCGATGCCGTTCATGGGCTCCATGCCCTCGGCCAGGTCAATGGCGTACCACTCGCTGCCGGTGGTCTCGATGGGGATCTTGTAGTCCGCAATCTTCTGGCTCGTCAGGATCGAGGGCGCATCGACGTCGACCCTGAAGACGTCGTAGAGGTTCGTGTTGATCAGCTTGCTGGCCTCGGGCGCGGTGTACGTGAACGTGACCTCGCCGTTGGAGTCAGTTACCCCGCTGTCGGGCGTCGCGCTGCCCATGAGCAGCTCCTTGTCCAGGTTCACCGTGACGCCCTGAAGCGGGTTGCCCATCTCGTCCGTGACCTTGACCGTGATGTGGGCCGTCTCGCCCGGAGCCAGGACGTTGGCATCCATGCTGATCTGGACATAAGGCGCCACCTTCCTCGGTACGACGTTGATGTACTTCACCGTCTCCTTGGTGGTCCCTCCGACGGTCGCCGTGACCTTGAGCGTCAGCTTGGAGTACGGCATCGTGAGCGTGATCTCGTCCTCAGCCACCTGCACGTTGGTGAATGTCTTGGTGTAGTTGAGCTCGGGAATCTGGATCGTTATCTTGTCCGACTGCTTGAAGGTCCCGTTGGGCAGGTCATACAGGTAGGCAGCCACCTTGAAGGGCTGCCCGGTCGTGATGACGTCGGGAGCCATGACCGCGACCTCCGCCTTAGGCGCCGGAGGCGCAGCGCCCCTGTGGAGCCTGCTCAGGCTCCAGGTGTTGTACACGGAGGAGACGCCGATCATCCAGCCCTGCCACCTGTCCTTCCTGACGGCCTCGATGTTCGTCCTGTAGTACAGGACGTTGTACGGCAGGTCCCTGACGAGGATTCCCTGAATGTCCTTGACTATCTTGACGAGCTTGTTGAAGTCCGTGGTCGTCATCATCTCCTCGAGTAGCCTGTCGACCTCGGGGTTGCTGTAGCCGGGCGTGTTGTAGCCGTCGGGCGCGGCCTGGGAGGAGTGGAAGAAGTCATACAGGTAAGTGGGCTCGAGGCCGAGCCTCCATCCGAGGATGTACATGTCGAAGTTGACGTTTACGAATACCAGGGTGACGATCGTGTTGAAGTCCGTCGGGGAGGAGTCGATGTTCAGGCCGACGGTCTTGAGGTTCTTGGAGATCATGATACCGGTATCTGCCCTAACGGGGTCGTAGTCCTTGGGCGGCGTTATGATGACTAGCTTGATGGGCTTTCCATCCGGCATCTCCCTCCATCCGTCGCCGTTCACGTCGAGGTACCCGGCACTGTCGAGCTCGTTCTGAGCTCCGGCCAGGTCGAACGGCGGCGGGGTCGCGGACTCGTTCACGTACCAAGGCGCCGCCATCGTCACGGGCACCGTGCCCTTCATGCCGAAGCCTAGCAGGAGCCTGTCCACGATGTAGTCCTTGTCAATGCACATGCTGACGGCGCGCCTGAAGTGGATGTCGCTCATGGGCTTCTCCCTCATGTTGAAGGCGAGGTAGAAGTATCCGGAGTCGACGGTCTGGAAGATCTGGATGTTGGGATCGGTCCTGATGGTGTCATAGTAGCCCGGCGGGATGGGCCAGTCGATGTAGTCGACCTCGCCCTTCTTCAGCGCTATCAAAGCGGCCTCAGTGCTCGAGTACAGCTTGACGTAGATCCACTTGACGTTGGCCGGATAGATGTGGAACCCATCAACCTTCGATCCTGGGGCGCTGACGACGTAGTCCTTGCCCCAGTAGTCGTCGAACCTCTTCATGATGATGTTTACTCCCTTCGCCCACTGGTAGAACATGAAGGGACCGGTTCCTATCGTCGCCTTAGCCTGCGGGTTGTCGGCGGTAACTATGGTTTCCTCCGGAGATCCGAAGGTGTAGTCGATGGTCAACTTGTACTGGTTGAACTCATCGCTCGGGAACTTTACACCCTTATAGGTGTACGATCCGGGGTTGCCTGGGTTGCCTCCGGGAATGATGTGATCCTTCCAGATGTGCAGCGGAATCACCGGATAGCTGGTGGTGTACTTGAGGAAGGCAAAGTATGGCTCCCTGAGGTGGAACTTGATCTGGTACAGGCCAGTGACCTCGACGCCCGCAATGAACGGGAAGTTCCAGACGACGTCGCCGCTGTGCTCGGCATAGTTCTCGTGGTAGACGATGGCAGTATCCGTGGTCAGGTTGCCGGCGACGATCATGTCGTCAAACCAGTTGACGACGTTCTCGAACCAAGGCTGCTCCTCGGCGTATCCGGGTCCCCAACCGTAGTCCTCGGCATAGGTCTCCCACGCGGCCTGGCTGGGCCAGACGAGGCAGTAGGCCGAAACCACATACAGATCGGCGGTGAACAGATACTGGTAGGAGAACATGACGTCGTTGGCGTTCATGGGGACGCCGTCGTGGAAGAGGACGCCCTGCCTGATGTTGAAGGTCCAGTTAAGGGCGTCGTCGGTGTCCATGGTGAAGTCCGTCGCCAATAGCGGAATGGTCGTGTACTCCGGCGTCAGGCCTGTTAGGGCGTCATATACCCAGCCAATGGAGTCCGCCCTCCAGACGGAGTTGCCGACGGGCTCCAGCTCGTTGAGATTCATAATGTCGGACTGGAAGGCTATGTACAACGTCTCCTCGGGATTGATCTCCTCGCCCTGGGCGTTCCCAGGCACCGCTGGCAACGCAGATAATATCATCGTCAGCGCAACCGCTATCGTCGCTATCCAAACCAAACTACCCTTTCGCATCATGCTATCCCTCCCTCCTGGGAGGACAGGGCTTCGCCCTGTTCGATTTTATTAAGGTAAAATTCCTATAAAAAGATTTCAAAGTCGATAGATCAAAAACGCTTGAAATTCCTTGAAGAGAATGAAAATGAGATTCTTTTTATATTCCGCTTTAAAAGTATTCCGTCGTGCTGCTCCTCGTCACCGGGATGCCGGGCTCCGGGAAATCCGTCTTCGCCTCGGTGGCGGCCTCCCTCGGCTTCGAGGTCTTCAGCATGGGGGACGTGGTCAGGGAGTTCGCCCAGAGGGCCGGGATCACGGAGGCCGCCGAGGTCAACGTATTCGCGGACAGGGAGAGGAAGGATCACGGCCCCGATGTCTGGGCCATCAGGACCGCCGAGAGGATCGCCGAGTCGGGGGCGAGGAGGGTCGTGGTGGACGGCGTCAGGAGCAGGTTCGAGGCCGAGGTATTCGAGAGGGTCCTAGGGAAAAGGGCGGTCGTGGTCGCGATCGTGGCTCCGAGGATGGAGAGGTACAGGAGGATCCTCGGCAGGGGCAGGGTCGACGACCCGGAGTCCATCATGGAGCTCCAGAGCAGGGACTGGAGGGAGATCTCCTGGGGCGTGGCCGAGCTCATAGCCCTGGCCGACTACTACATCGTCAACGACGAGGACCTGGACTCCTTCATGGAGAAAAGTAAGAAGAAGCTCAGGGAGATCTTGGAGCGTGAAGCTCCAGCTGGTGCAGAGTAAGCACCTGAACCAGGACCCGAAGACGGCCCTCAAGCTCCTAGAATCCGCCATCTCCGAGGAGGCCGATGTCGCAATCTTCCCAGAGCTCTTCCTATCGGGATACGTGCTGAACCAGGGGTTGCTGCGCATCGCAAAGGGCTGGCAGAGGTACAAAGACGAGATCTCGAAGATTTCCTCCGAAAGGGGTGTCGCGATAGTCTACGGGACTCCGAGGATCGTGGACGGGGTAATCCGGAACTCTGCTGTGGCCGTCCTGCCGGACGGCGATTGGGTCGCCTACGACAAGATGCACCTGGTGAACTTCGGCCCCTTCAGGGAGGCCCTCTACATGGCACCCGGATCCGAGCCCAAGATGTTCCGGCTCGGAGGCCTGAGGTTCGGCCTCTCCATCTGCTACGATCTCTTCTTCCCGGAGCTCCACCGCTTCTATGCTAGGGCGGGGGCCGACGTCATCATCAACATCTCCGCCTCCCCCTCCACCTCCAAGCCCCTCTTTGAGACGCTCATCTCCGCCAGGGCCATCGAGAACACCCTCTTCCACGTCTACGTCAACTGGGGCGGCGGAGGTTACCTGGAGGGCTTCCCCTGGTGGGGCGGGTCCAGGGTCGTCGACCCCAGGGGCAGGATCCTCGCCCGGGCCAGGTACTACGCCCCTGACGAGCTTATCGTGGACCTAGATCCCTCCTCGATACCGACCGCGAGGCTGAACCGCATGAGCCTCAGGGACTCGCTGCTGACCTGGGATCTACGCGTAGGTCGACCACGTAGTGATACACCCTAGGGGCGTAGCTCTTCACCCTCCTCACGCCGAGCACCTCGTAGGTGCAACCCAGCTGCCCCAAACGAACCTCCACCTCGTCCAGGAGCTCCCTCGGGGTCTTGCCCGTTCCGTGCACGTGGAGGTGCCCCGGACCCCTCAGCGCGGCGACCGCGTGCTCCAGAAACTTCACAGCATCGAGATAGCCCATGATCACCCTGTCCCCCACGCGCCAGGGACAGGCCTCCCTGCAGTCCCCCATCATGGGCTGAACCCTGGTCTCGAGACCGTTTATCATGATGTTCTCCACCAGGAAGGCAAAGGCATCGGGGTTCTTCTCGCATGATACGACCCTTGAGGCGCGTGTGTGCTTGGCGATCTGCAGGGAGAAATACCCTATGCCGGCGAACATGTCCACGACGACCTCGCCCTCACGGACTAGGGAGATGAGCCTCCTCCTTTCGTGCACGTTCCCCTTGGAGAACATGACCTTGGAGAGGTCCAGGTGGTAGACGACGCCGTTCTCCCTGTGGAAGGTCTCCGTTGAGCTACCGTAGAGGAGGCGTATCCTAGGTTTCCTGAACTCCCCCTCGATGCCCATGTCCAGGACGACGCTCTTTGCCCCAAACCTCTCCGCCAGGGACCTGGCGAGCTCCTCCCTGTTCTCCTTGGGGAAGAATCGGTCCTTTACCACGATTATGTCCCCAAGTCTCTGGAACCTGAGCCTCACTTCACCTTGCCCGCTCTCCTCAGGAGCGTGAGGTCGTTCCACCTGACCTCCAAGTTGAAGCCCTTGGACTTGAGGTACTCGGCGATGGCGTTGGTTGCGTCCCTGACCTTCGGATTGGGCACGTCCGAGATCAGGGCGATCTCCTTTCGGTGGAGGGGGAAGAGGAGGCGCATCTTGGCGTTCTCCCTGTTCACGCCCTCGGGCTTCCTGCCCTTCATGAGGTCCCTGCGGTTCATGTAGACGAGGAGGTCGAGTCTCCCCTCCCTCTGGACCATGGCCTTCTGCCCGCTGAACTCGAGGAAGAGCTCGATGATCCTCCTAATGTGGGGAGAAAGGGAGGCATAGTTGAACTTCCCCCTGAAGATGATGTGGCCGCTGAAGTACTGCATCAGTGATATATCCCCCCGCCACTCTTAAATCGAGTTGGAGATCGGGGTCTCCTACGGTACAGCGGTGAAGCTGGGCCTGATAAGGGCCTCAGCGATCTACCCTCCCAATACGGCATACCTCCTACTGGGTAGAAAGTGCGTGAACAACTGCGCCTACTGCTCCCTGGCCAGAAGGGAGAACACCCTGAGTCGGGTTCTCTGGCCTCCCTTCCCCCTTGGGATGGTCAGGGAGGCCCTGGAGAAAGTGAAATTCACCAGGATATGCGTTCAGACCGCCGATTACCCGGGAATGGAGGAAGACCTGCTCCGCCTGGGCGGTGAGCTCTCGAAGTTCCCCAATCTCACGGCAAGCGTCAGCCCGAGGCCGAGAGCCTTCCTTTCGGAGCTCAGGGATTCCGGGTTCACCGGGGTCGGGATAGCCCTGGATGCGGCCTCAGAGAGGATCTTCGAGGCGGTCCGCGGGAGGGGCGTCGGGAACCCCTTCACCTGGGAGGGGACGTGGAGGGCCCTGGCCGAGGCTAGGGGAATATTCGAGGACGTCGCAACACACCTCATCGTGGGACTCGGCGAGAGCGATGTGGAGCTGTACGATACCATCAGGAGGGCCCTGGACATGGGCCTGCACATCGGTCTCTTCGCCCTGACCCCCGTCGTCCCCGGCATGGAGGCCCCAGATCTGGGGAGGTATAGGACAGTCCAGCTCCTGCTCCACGCCCTGAAGCACGACTACCTCGAGGATGTCGAATTTTCCGACTCCGGCAGGATCCTCGAGCTCCGCCTAAGGCGGAGTGCTTGGAAGTTCCTGAGGGATGGCTCCTTCGCCGTCACCTCGGGGTGTCCGGGCTGCGACAGGCCCTTCTACAATGAAAGGCCCTCGGGCCCCATCTACAACTTCCCGAGGGCGCCGGGGAGACCCCTATTAAGTGAGGTAACACTCTACGCACGGGTATGCGTGGGGAGTGGAGACTACTGGTCCACGGCCCCCTGACAGGGCCCGAGAACATGGCAGTGGACGAGTCCCTCCTCCTGGAGGCGGAAATGCCGACCCTGAGGCTCTACACCTGGTCCCCGACGACGGTGAGCATTGGGTACTTTCAGAGCCTCAGCGAGACGGTGAACCTTGCTGAGGCGGAGAGGAGGGGAATAGCGGTCGTGAGGAGGGTCTCCGGTGGTGGGGCGGTCATGCACCAGGAGCTCGGCGAGGTGACCTACTCCGTCGTCGCGCCGGTGGAGCTCTTCCCAGGCAGCATCAGGGACTCGTATAGGAGGATCCTCAGCGGGATCGTCGAGGCCCTGAGGCTCCTGGGCGTCGAGGCGGAGATTCAGGGGTTCCAGGACGTGGTCGTGGGGGGAAGGAAGATCTCGGGAAGCGCCCAAGCCAGGAAGAGGGGCTGGATCCTGCAGCACGGAACCCTGCTCGTCGACCCAGACGTGGAAGCCATGTTCTCCGTGCTGAGGGTCCCGGGCCTGAAGCTTTCCGATAAGGGCCTCAGGGAAGCCAGGAAGAGGGTCACTTCGCTGTACGATCTCAACGTCGACGTCTCCCTCGCCGACGTTCAGGGGGCCCTCATCGAGGGCTTCTCCAGGGCCCTAGAGATGGACCTCCAGGAGGACCACCTGACCCCGGGGGAAGAAAAGAAGGCTGAGGAGCTGGTGATCAAGTATGAGTCGGAGGAGTGGCTGCGCAAGAGACCTTGAGCACAAGGGAGAGAAGTACATCAGAATCAGCGTGAAAATCGAAGAGGGGAAGATAAGGGAAGTCTACATTAGAGGGGACTTCTTCTGCTATCCGGAGGACGCCATCGAGAGGCTCGAAAAGGCGCTGGTGGGCAGAAGACCCGAGGAGATACCCGAGGTATTCCGAGAGGCCATGGAAGGCGTGGAGCTCCTCGGGATCCGGAAGGAGGAGCTCCTGAAACTGATCTTAGAGGTCTCCACATGCCCCTGAAGTTCTACTACCCCTCGAGGGGCACCGTACCCGTATCCGTTACGGGGACCCACTGCGCCCTGAAGTGCAAGCACTGCAACGCTGTAGCCCTCAAGCACATGCTGGACGCATCCAGGGGCGAGCGCCTCTGGGAAATCGCGGTCAAGGCAAAAGAGGCGGGGATGAACAGCCTCCTCGTGAGCGGGGGCTCGAACGCGAGGGGGGAGGTCCCTGTTTGGGAACACGTAGATACCCTAAGAAAGATAAGGGAAGAACTGGGACTGAAGGTGAACGCCCATGTAGGCCTGATCCCCAAGGATAAAATACCATTGCTAAGGGGCGCAGTCGACGTGATCAGCCTCGACATTCCACCTTCTGACAAGGTGATAGAGGAAATATATGGCCTGAACGAGAGAGTTGAGGATTACTTTTCTCTATTCCTGAAGCTATCGGGATATTACAGAGTGGTCCCCCATATCACCACACTGCTCTACTACGGTAGGAGCACTGGAGAGTACAGGGTGATCGAGGAACTTGCGGATCTGGGCATAACAAAGCTCATAGTCAATGTCTTTATGCCCCTTCCGGGAACACCCATGCAGTATGTTCGTCCGAACATCGAGGAGGCCGTGGACATCATGAGGTACGCCGCCAGGCACGACTGGGAGCTCGTCCTGGGATGCATGAGGCCCAGGGTGAGGAGGCTCGAACTCGTAGCCCTGGAGGAAGGGTTCGAGGGCATCGTGCAGCCATCTAGGAGGCTGGAAAGAGAAATCAATGCTGAAGAGAGGAACTACTGCTGCGCACTGGACTGAAAAACTGATGAAATCCCTTCCTTCTTCGACACCGTGAAAATCCTGTTCGCCACGTTCTTGAACTCTGGATAGTGACTCACTATGATCATCTGGGGAACTGCCTCGTCCAGGATGCGGTAGTAGTAGCGCCTGAGAGCCTCAATAACCATTCCGCGGTGCTCGTCGTCGAGGTGGGTCGTGGGCTCGTCCAAAATAAGAGGGAGGGGCTCCCTGATACCTCCTGAGTCGCTCGCCCCCAGGATGTGAAGGAGTGCAAGCCTAAAGGCCAGCGAAACTAGGACCTTCTCGCCACCGCTTAGCTCCCTGTAGGTCATGGTGGAGCCCTGTGAGGTGCTCAGCCTAAGGTTCAGGTCGCCATCGAGCTCCACGCCAACGAAATCGAGGCCCAGGTCCGAAAGCAACCTAGGCATTCTCCCTTTCAAGTAAGCTAGGACCCTCTCGTTGTACCTCTGTTTTATCCCTATCCTCAAGAGCTCCCTTATCTGGGACACGAGCCCAACGGCCCTTTGCAGCCTCTCCATTTCCCTGACTTTCCGCTCGTACTCGGCCAGGTCCTTCTTGAGGATATCAAGCTCCCGGCCAATCCTGACAACGGTCGACTCGAGCGAAGATGTCTCCCTCACCATCCTATCCCTTTCGTCCTCCAGTTCCGAATACCTTTTCTCCAACACCTCCAGGTTTTCAACTTTCTTCTCCAAATCCCTTATGTCCCTGCGGATCCTATCAGCGCTCTGCCTGAGCCCTTCGACGTCCTTCTCGAGAAGTTCCAGCCTCTCCTTTTTCCCCTTGAGCTCGGCGAGCCTGATCCTCGCCTGTCTCAGGCTTTCCAGTTCTCGTTGAAGCCCCTCCAAGAGTTCCGGACTGAACACTGGAAGCTCCCCAAAGCGCCTAAGATATTCCTTTATGAGGATATCCCTACGCTTCTCCAGCTCACCCGTGTCAAACACCTCGAAGACCTCTTTCAGGGGCCTACCGGCACTGAGGACGCGTAGCTCGCCTTGAATCATGCGTAGTTTCTCCAACTTTTCCCTGTAGATCTTTAACGATCTCTCCAACTCACCAATCCTCTTCTCCAACTCCGCCCTGCTCAGTTTAAGGCCCTCAAGCTTGGCCTCCGTCTCCTTGAGCCTAGTGCGAAGATCTGCAAGCCGGTCCAGGATCTCCGATCTCAGCCTAAGTTTCTCGTAGAGCTCTTCAAGCTCCCTGTACTCCCTCTCCTTCTCCCTTATGGCCCTTTCCAGGGTCTCCAGCTCGGAGGCCATGCGCTCTATTTCCCTCTCCTTCTTGGCTATGAGTTCAAGTCTTTTCCCTTCCTCAAGCGGCCTGCCGCAGGTAGGGCAAACGCCCTTCGCAGTGCGGAGGAGCTTCAGCTCTTCCTCCAACATCCTGCGCCTTCCGGCCTCGACACCCCACTTCTCACGCGTCCTATCCAGGTCCTCCCGCAGGAGACGCAGTCTCTGAGAAACCGCCTGGGGATCCCCATCCGGCAAACCGCTGAGCTTGCCCTCCAGCTCCCTTATTTCCCTGCTCAAATCATGCAGCTCCCTCTCCAGCTGGTTCGCCTGTGCGGTGATATTGTACAGCTCCCGTCTATGCGAATCATATTCGCCCTCCACATGCTCGAGATCAGAAATCTGCCTCTCCAGGGAAGCCATCTCGTCCCGAAGCTCCTCCAGCCTCCGCCTGGTACTTCGGAATTCATCGATTTTGGATTCAACTTCTATTATCTCCTGGACGAGTTTAACCTTCTCGTCCAGGCCCTCCTCGCTCTCTACCATCCTCTCGAGGGTTTCGAGATCTCTTAGCTCCTCCCTTAGGCTGGCAATTTCGCCTTCCTTTCTCCTTATTTCCTCCTCCAGTTCCTTCAGCCTTTCACCCTTAATTTTCAGCTGACTCTGGGCAACCCTGGCTTCGTCGAGCTTCGGCGCGATTTCCGATATAGTTGCTGAAACCCCTTTCAACTTCTCCTTCAGATCCATAAGACGAACCTCGGAATCCTTTTTCTCCCTCTCGAGTTCTTCTATGCTTTCCTTCACCTCCATCATCTTGTTGTAGAATATTTTGAGGTCCTCGACCCTCTTCCTGAAATTTTTTTCTAGGGATTTCAGGATATCATGCAATTTGTCTAGATCCGAGATCCCGATGAGCTCCATGAAGAGCCTGCGCCTCTCGCTGGGTCCCTCTTCCAAAATCCTCCCTATCTCCCCTTGGGGCACGAAGACGGAGGACCTGAACGTCTTGTCGTCCACACCCACGAGTCTCACGATCTCCTGTTTGACGGCGGTGGGACCCTCCGCCAGGATCCTCCTGGACCCCAGGTCCTCAAGGCGGCATTCCGTGGTCTTGGCGGACCTGCCCACGAGGGACGCCTCCCTGTGCACGGAATATCTCCTGCCACCGGCCTCGAACTCCAGCGAGACCCTCAACCTGCTCAGGGTCCTGGTGCCCTCCCTCCGGAACAACGAGGGTATGCTGCCCCTGAGGGCGTCGCCATAGAGGGCGTAGTAGATGGCTTCTAGTATGGAGCTCTTCCCTGAGCCGTTCTCCCCGATAATCACGTTCACGTGAGGGTCAAACTCGAGCACGCTGTCCCGGTGCGATAGGAAGTTAACCAATCTCACCCTTTCTATCCTCACTCTCCAC
>Ga0256842_1002691_pt1 | contig 12425 bp, 8 predicted proteins | sample 4559240metaG_FD_185973 | JGI IMG/M metagenome (GOLD analysis project Ga0256842, IMG submission 185973) | Hydrothermal vent microbial communities from Guaymas Basin, Mexico - 4559-240 | ecosystem: Environmental > Aquatic > Marine > Hydrothermal vents | place: Mexico: Guaymas Basin | collected...
ATTTTTTAATTTTATCTCTTAAAGACAATACATCTCAAACTCTTAATTGAATTGAAGGAATTGTAATTTTTCTTCAATTTAATAAAAAATTTCAATGAGAAATCATTTGTCTAGCTTGTGTTCTAGATACTGCAATTCAAGACCTATAAATGATATTATCAACTCTTAATTCTATTTGCCTAATAAGTTCTTCTCAAGTAATATTTTTTGAAGAAACTGCTTTTTGATAATATTTTTTAAATTGTTTTTCTGAAAGTCAAAATGTATGTCTTGCAATTTGTTTTTCTCTTAATTGCATTCAATATTCTGATCTTTTTTTAAAAAATTTATTTTTTCAAGCTCTTTTTGCTATGATATTATCAATCTTTGGAAGTCAAAATACATTAACTCATAAAGATCTTGAAAGTTTTGCCTTTGAACCAAGAAATCTTGCCATATTTTTATTATTAAATTCTTCTTACTCATTTTTGTCTACAACCATTATGAGGAATTCATGTAACATCAATTACTCAATTAAGTTCAAGTCATCATGAAATTAATCATCTAATTGCTTGTTCCCTTCATGGTCAAATTCATTTAACGTAAACCATTGCTTCTTCAAATCAAAAAGCTTTTGCTTTTTCCATTGCATTTTGTGCGGCAACTTGTCAAGCATAAGGTGTAGATTGTCTTGCTCATTTAAATCAAGATGCTCAAGCAGTTGACCAAGCAATTACATCTCATTTTTTATCAGTTACTGTAACAATTGTATTGTTATAAGATGCATAAATATAAACTCTTCAAGAGCGAATATTTTTTTTTACTTTTTTCTTAGTATTTTTAATTCACATAAGTTTTTTTTAAAAATATTATTTCTTCTTTCAAGCTATTGCAACTCATCTTCTTCAAGATTTTTTCTTACGAGTTTTTGCATTAGTTTTTGTATTTTGTCATCTTACAGGAAGTCACATTTTATGTCTTCTTCATCTGTAAGATCAAATTTGTTGTAATCTTTGTATATTTAAAGCTACAGATCTTTTAACATCTGATTCAGTTTCAATTTTATCAAGTTCTCATCTGATTTTATCTAAATCAGCTTCATTTAATTCTTTAACTCTAGATTCTGGATTAATTTTAGTAGTTTCTAAAATTTTTGCAGAAGTAGTTTTTCAAACTCACATAATATATGTAAGTGAAATTAAAACTTTTTTATTATCCGGTATATTTACTCAAGCTATACGAGCCATATTATATAAATATTAAATATTAATTAGATTTGTCTTTGTTTATGCTTTTTTGTAGCACAAATTACTCTAACAACTCATTTTCTTTTTATAACTTTGCATTTTGGGCAAATTTTTTTTACTGATGCTCTTACTTTCATATTTTTTTATTAAAAAATTTGGAATTTATTTTTTTAAAAAATTTTTCTATAAAATTTTCTAAATTTATTTTATTTTTCTTCTAAAAATTCTTTTAAATCTGGATCTTCTTTCAATTTGTTATCATTCCATCATCTAAATCTAGTACTAATCCTTCATTTATCTAAACTATATGGAGATATTTCAACTTTTACTAAATCTCAAAGTAAAATTTTTATATAATACATTCTCATTTTTCATGAAATATTACATAAAATATCTATTCATTCTATAGCTCATTTTATAACTTTAACCTTAAAAGATGCGTTTCATACACATTCTATCACTTCTCAAAGTACTATAATTGAATCACTTTTAGCCATTTAGTTTTTAATTATAAAAAATTTTATTTAAAATAAAAAAATCTTTTAATAAAGCAAATAAATTTTTCCATAAAAAAAAGACTCTTTATCTTGGCGATGTCCTACTCTCCCAGGGCGTATCACCCAAGTACCATCGGCGCAGATTGGCTTAACTTCTGTGTTCGGAATGGGAACAGGTGTACCTCAATCGCTTTAATCACCAAGATAAAAAATCTTTTTCTAAAAAAATCTTTTTATAATAAAAGAAGAAGTGTTAATAAAATGTAAACTTATTTCATTTGAAAATAATAAATTATTATCAAAATCATATAAGTTTACAGATAAACAATATTTTTAAAATTTGAAGTAAATTTTAAAAAATAAAAGTTTAATAAACAAATTTAAATAAGTTCAATCGCCTATTAGTATTACTCGACTAAATATATTACTATACTTACATCTGTAACCTATCAACCTGGTAGTCTTCCAGGAGGCTATAGGGAAAATTTATCTTGGAACAAGCTTCCCGCTTATATGCTTTCAGCGGTTATCTCTTCCGAACTTAGCTACTCTACAGTGCCCTTGACAGGAACAATAGATACACCAGAGGTTCGTTCACTCCGGTCCTCTCGTACTAGGAGCAAGTTTCCTCAATTTTCCATTCGATTATGGCAGATAGGGGCCAAACTGTCTCACGACGTTCTGAACCCAGCTCGCGTACCGCTTTAAATGGCGAACAGCCATACCCTTGGAACCTTCTCCAGCTCCAGGATGCGACGAGCCGACATCGAGGTGCCAAACTTCCCCGTCGATGTGAACTCTTGGGGGAAATCAGCCTGTTATCCCTAGCGTAACTTTTATCCGTTGAGCGATACCCCTTCCACGCGGAAGGTACCGGATCACTTACACCTGCTTTCGCACCTGCTCGACTTGTAAGTCTTGCAGTCAAGCTAGCTTATGCGTATACACTTTCAGTCCGATTTCCATCCGGACTAAGCTAACCATTGCGCGCCTCCGTTACTCTTTAGGAGGCAACCGCCCCAGTTAAACTACCCACCAAACAATGTCCGCCATCACCAGATAATGGTGTGCGTTAGAATTTCAATATTTTAAGGGTGGTATTTCAAAGATGACTCCATATAAACTAGCGTCTATACTTCAAAGTCTCCCACCTATTCTACACAAAAAATATCGAAACACAATGTCAAGCTGTAGTAAAGCTGCATAGGGTCTTTCCGTCTAACCATAATTAATCGGCATTTTTACCGATATTGCAATTTCACCGAGTCTAGCGTAGAGACAGTGCTCAGATCGTTACCCCATTCGTGCGGGTCGGAACTTACCCGACAAGGAATTTCGCTACCTTAGGACCGTTATAGTTACGGCCGCCGTTCACCAGGGCTTCAATTCGCAGCTTGCACCACTCCTCTTAACCTTCTGGCACCGGGCAGGGGTCAGCCCCTATACTTCCTCTTGCGAGTTTGCAGAGACCTGTGTTTTTGGTAAACAGTCGCCTGAGCTCTTTTACTGTGGCCTATTAAAATAGGCAGTCCTTATCCCGAAGTTACGGACGCTCTTTTGCCGAGTTCCTTTACGCTAGTTTTCTCGAACATCTTAGTCTACTCGACCCGACCACCTGCGTTGGTTTAGGGTACGGTTAGTAATAATTCTAATTATAGGGATTTTCTCGACAGTTTGGGTTGTTTAGCTCGATTCTTATTTCTAAGAACCATTCGTATTCGTGCTTCAGCTCTGAATGTTTTCGCCATTCGTCAACACCTAGACACTTAAACCTACATTCATTACATAGGCCTAAATTACCATCCTGCGTCTTCCTATAAGTCAGACAAATTAAAACTAGTACAGGAATATTAACCTGTTATCCATCGACTACGCTTTTCAGCCTCGCCTTAGGACCGACTAACCCCACGTCGATTATCGTTGCGTGGGAAACCTTGGTCTTACGATGTGGAAGTTTTTCACTTCCATTTTAGTTACTCATGCCAACATTTTCGCTTCTGAACGCTCCACAGAACCTTACAGTTCAGCTTCAACGCAGATCAGAACGCTCCTCTACCGCTCATACTAAAAAGTATAAGCCCTAAGCTTCGGTTGTAAATTTGAGCCCCGTTACATTTTCGGCGCATAATCACATCGATCAGTGAGCTGTTACGCACTCTTTAAAGGAATGGCTGCTTCTAAGCCAACCTCCTGACTGTCTGAACAATTACACCTCCTTTTCCACTTAATTTACTATTAGGGACCTTAGCTGTAGATCTGGGCTGTTTCCCTCACGACGTACGAACTTAGCTTCGCACGTCTGACTCCCGGAATATTCACCGTGGTATTCGAAGTTTGTCTAGACTTGGTACCCGTTATAAGGGCCCGTATCTAAACAGAGCTCTACCCCCATGGGTTAAATTCCGAGGCTATACCTAAATATATATCGAGGAGAACCAGCTATCTCCAGGTTCGTTTAGCTTTTCACTCCTTACCACAAGTCATCCAAACGTCTTGCAACACGCACTGGTTCGGCCCTCCACATCATTTTACTGATGCTTCAGCCTGCTCATGGTAAGCTCACCTGGTTTCGGGTCTAGGGCATAAAACTTACGCGCTTTCACACTCGCTTTCGCTTTGACTCCAGCTGTTACTGCTTTAATCTAACGCTTTATACCGCTAACTCGTTGGCCCGTTCTACAAAAAGTACGCCGTCACCCGAAGGCTCCGACTCTTTGAATGCATAAAGTTTCAGAATCTATTTCATTCCCCTTGCTGGGGTGCTTTTAACCTTTCCCTCACGGTACTAGTACACTATCGATCTCTTGTTCTGTTTAGCCTTGGAAGGTGGGCCTCCCAGATTCAATCCGGATTACTCGTGTCCGAACCTACTCAGGAACACTCTACCAAATAATATAAATTTCACATACAGGACTATCACCTTCTATGGTCAAGCTTTCCAACTTGTTTTGTTATAAATATTATTCAGATATTGAGGTCCTACAACCCCGATTAAATCGGTTTGGGCTATTTCCTTTTCACTCGCCGCTACTAAGGAAATCTCTATTGATTTCTTTTCCACAGTTACTTAGATGTTTCAGTTCGCTGTGTGTCCTCTATCTAGCCTATTTTTTCAGCTAGAAGTATATAGACATTACTCTATATGGGTTTCCCCATTCGGAAATCTACGATTATAATGACTATTCCGTCTCATCGTAGCTTATCGCAGGTATCACGTCCTTCATCGGAAACAAGAGTCTAGGCATCCACTTTATGCAATTGAGTAACTTATTTAAATTTGTAATAAGTTTTATTAACACATCTTAATTTATTATAATTAAATAATTATAAAAAATAAAATGTTTTGAATTTTAATTAAATTAATAACTAAAATTTCGTTTCTTTTATATTTCCATTAATTTTAATTTTCTTTTTTCTTAATTTTTTCTTTAAAAAAAATTTAAAAAATGCCAGAAGACAGTAATTATTAAAAATTAAAAGTCAAGAAGAAAATTAATCTTTTTTTAAAGAATTATTCTTAAAAGTTAAATACTGGCTATTTTAGCCACAAAAAAATCTTAATTGAATTAAAAAATTCAGATTTTATGTATAATTTTTTTGTTCATTAAAAATAAAAAAATAATTTTTATAAAAATTATTTTTTTAATAATTAAGGTTATTTTTTTTATTATTATAAATTTATAATAATATATTTTAATATAAGTATTTAAATTTATATATTTATAAATTAATTAATAATATTATTATAATGTATAATATTTTTTTTAATATAACAGTATTAGTAGAGTACCCTTTACAAATTTTTATGAATATGTTATTTAGTAAAACTATTTTTTAAAATATTTTTTAAAATTGAAATTCATCCAACAATTAAAGAATTTTCTCAAATTTTTATTCATGGATTAATTGAAATATTTATTCACAGTTTACAATTTTTTCCCACAAAAGCTCAAATTTTTTTTAATCAAGAATTTATTTTTTTTCATTTAATTTCAACTAAAATATCTTTATTATCTAATCTTAAATTTCAAAAAACTGTTCATCATCAAATATTAACATTTGAGTCAATTATTGAATCTCAAATATAATTATTGTGGAAATTTATATTTGATTGAATTAATGATCTTGTAATTTCTGTAGAATATCAAATAATGCAGTTTTCTCAAATTGAAGATTTTATAATTAATGAATTATTTCAAATTATTGAATTTTTTCAAATGTAAGTAGGACCTTGAATAACAGCGTTTTCAAAAATTTTAACTCATTTATCCACAACTATTCATTCACCTTTAAATAAAACATTTTTTGAAATTTTACACGATTTATGGATATTTAAATTATTTTTTTTATTAAAATTTAATAATTTTTGAAAAATATTTTGTTTATTTTTATTATTTTTTTGTTTTTTTAAAAAATAATTTGTCAATGTAAATAGGTGCCATGGGTATTTTATAGCTTGCCAAAATCATTTGTATTCAATAATTTTAATTTTTTCACATTTTTCTTGTGCAAAAAATTTTATGCAAAGTTCGTATGCATCATCTGTGGAATTGTCAAAACTTTTTAATTTTTTGTTAAAAACATCAAAATTTTTCCAGTAGTGTAAAACAAGATTTATTTTATTTGATGGTTCATTTCATTCTCATGGTTTTTCCACAATATCATTTAAAAATCATTTTTTATCAAAAGAAATATATCATCATGGAAAATATTTTTTCACAACTTTTCCACAAATAACTCAAAAATAATTTCATTTTTTTCATTCTTCTGCAATTTTTTCAAAAATTTCTTTTTCCACAATGTCGTTTGATGATACAATAAACACATCTTTTTTAATTATTTTTTCACATGCTTCAATAGCGCCCTTCATTCAATCTTCTTGGTTTTTTTGAATTACAAAATTAAATTTTGATCAAAAAAATTTTTTATTTTCTAAAAAAATTTTTTTTATTTCATAAATATTTTTATCATTACAAACAAAAATTATTTCATTTAATCATGCAGATAAAATAGTTTCAACTTGATGTTGAATTATTGATTTTCAACAAATTTTTAAAAGTGATTTATCAGAAAGTGGTTGCATTCTTGAAGAAGTTCAAGCTGCTAGTAATATTATTTGCATAAAATATTTTTTAATTATTTTTTTTAATTTATTTTCGAAAAAATTTTTTATTAATGCAAAAATTTTTTTTAAAATAAATTAAAGTTAGAATTTTTTATAAAATTTTTTTTATCCTTATATAAGGATATTGTAAATTTTTTTATATTTTTTCTCTTCTTCAAAATAATTTTCTATGCATAAAATCTCAAATTAATAATGCAATTGCTAAAAGAAAATATAGTTCTGGTCAAGTTTGAGTATTTTTTCATCTTTTAGATTTTACAAATGTGTCAATATTATCTATTTTATAAGAATTTTTATCAACAAATCATCAGTATTTAACTTGTGATTTTCATTGAGGTGTCATTTTTAAAATATTTGATTTTTTTGAAACTTGATTTCAATCTTCATCAACTCAATAAACTTGAAAATAATAATCTAATCAATTTATTAAATCTTGAACATAATAAGTATTTGTATTATCTTTTGTTAAAATTGATTCTTGCAAAAAGTTTTTATCAATTCAGTATTGAATTTTGTATTTTACAGAATCTGATGATAGGTTTTCCCATTTTAATGTTACTCTTGAATTTCAAGCAAATCATATTAAATTATCTTTTTTCTTAAAAATATCAGTTAATGCAGATGCATGTTCAGCTGGTTTTTCAATTTTATTTGGATCTTTTCATATATTTATAATTTTTAATTCTGACATTTCTGACTCCATTCAAAATTCATTTTTTGATTTTATTCAGATAAAATATTTAGTATCAAATTTTAAATTTTCAATATTTACATCGTTTACTTTTGAAGTTCAAAATAATTTTAAAGAATTTTCTGATTCTCATAAAAATATTTCATAATTTTCAATTTTATTTTTAGATTCAGGAATTTGCCATTTTAATTTAATTTTATTTCAATCAACTGACACATCAATCATATCTATTTTATCAGCTGGTAATTTTATTTTTTGTTTAACTTTTAATTCTCATTGATTTCTGTAAGTTTCTTTATTTCACATTGAATCAGATAAAATTAAATCAATTGGATAAACTCATGCAGTTGATGGTCATAAAACATTTACTTCATAAGCTCATTGAGTTCAAACAACCTCTTTTAAAACCTCAATATTTCAATTTACTAATGCTTTTACTGTTGAAAGTCATTTTTCTGAATAAACTTTTAAGTTAAAAGACTCTTCCTCTTCAATTTCTTTTGGAAAAATTTCAACATCAGCAACAATTGGAGGAGTTGTGTCAATAAAAATATTAATTGATTCTGAACTTCTTTTTGATCATTGATTTTCAGTTACATGAATTTCATTTTCTCATTCATTTAATCAATTTATTCTAGCAGAAAAAAATCAATCTTCATCAACAGGAATTAAATCTCATTCCTTTTTTTCATTAATATAAATTTTTAAATCTGTAAAAGGAGTTCATTTTCAAGAGATTTGAATTGAATTACTTCATAATCTTGTTCAATTTGACGGAGAAATTATTTTTAAATCTTTTTCATTAAAATAAGATGATTGTTCTTTTTTTTCTTTTACATTTAAAATTTTCTCTCATTTTATATTTGAATTTATTTCTCAATTTTCAACCTCGTAAACTTCAATTTTATTATTTCAAGCCCTTGTAAAAACAGTAGAAAGCGAAAATTCGTGACTTCATTGATCTTCTTTTGTAAAAGAATATTTTCATTCTCATGGAATAATAGCATTTTCGTCATCTGGAACAATAATTTTAATATCTCATAAATAATCTTTTATAACATTTCAATCTTTATCAATAGCAGAAATTGTCATTGTATTATCATCTGAATTAAGAATGATTTCATCTGAAGCATCTATTTTAAATCAATCAATTACTCAAAATTTTAAAGAATCATCTAATAATGAATCAGATGAACCACTTAATAAATCTGCCAAATAAGGATTTCATCAAATAGCAAATTTTTCTTCCTCAGTATAAAAAATAATTTTTACTCTTTGATTTAAAATTTTATTTTCTGATAAATTTATTGCAGTAAAAATAGAAGTTCATTCTTTTTTTGATTTAACTTTAAAAATACATGTTCAATTTTTATCAGTTTCACATTCGTTTGAATTTGCAGAAAATTTTCAATCTCAATTTAAAAATTGATCATCACTTCTTGATGAAATTATTTTAATTTTTTGTCATTTTATTGGGTTTCAATATCTATCAAATATTTTTGTAAAAATGTCAGCTTTGTCAACATTGACAGATATTGATTTTTCAGAAGCAAAAAATTTTGATTTTTCTGGAGAAAATTTTGAAGGATAAATAAAAAAACTAGATTCAGCGTGATCTCAATTTTCTAATTCAACACTTAAATTATATTTTCAAGATTTTTTAGTATGATATCATAAAATTTCAGAATTAAGTTTTCAATCAATTCATGTTTTTTCATTTATAAAAACTTTTTCTCAATTAGGTTTTTCAATAGAAATTTTAGTATTTACATCTTCTCAAATTTTAGAACTTGTGATAATTGATGATTTTCAAGCATATCAATCATCAACTGAAATATAAAAAGATGCAAATGTATTAATTGAAAAAATTATTGATAAACTTAGTCAAAATACAGCCTTTAATAATTTTGTTTTTATTTTCATTTTTATTTTCTATTTCAATTTTTTATTGAAAATCAGAAAATAATACATTTTTTTTCTTAAAAAGAAATTCAAATCTATTGTAAAAATATTTTTAATATGTGTTTTTAATATAAAATTTTTGTAAAATCTTTATTTTCTCAAGTTTTTAAAAAAATATTTTTCCAACTATTTAAATTTAATCAATTAAAAATAATTATTTCATCAAATTTTTTTCAAATTAATTCTAAAAATTTATTTTTCATTCATCATGTCACATCTCATTTTTTTTCTGTGAAATTTATTTTTTCAAAATTTGATAAATAAATTTTTTCAATTGTTAATCAACTTTTATCATAAATTCAATTTGTATCTCATGCAAAAAATCAATCAAATTTTTCTCATTTTTCATTAAAAAAATTTATAAAATCTCAAAAAATTTTATCTGAAGAGATAATTTTTCAATCTTTTAAAATATCTCATCAAAAAATATTTATTTTTTGTTCAAATTTTTTATTTTTTTTAAAAAAATTTTCTTTATCTAAATAAATTTTATTTGTTTCAAATCTTTTAAAATTATTTTTTTTTATTCATAATTTAAAAAATTCTTCATCAATTTCTGAAAAAAATTTTTTTAAATTTCATTGTAATTTAAAAATATTTTTTTCATTTAAAAAATTTTCTTGAACAAAAGTATGTCAGATATTTCAAGTTCAATTAATTATAAAAAAATTTTTATCTGGAAATTTTTTAATTATTTTAGATAAAAATTTAATAATTTTAAAATCTTTTTTTTGAGAATTTTTTGGAGCAAGAAGAGATCCTCAAATTTTTATTAAAATATTTTTATTTTCATTCATTTTTTTCTAATTTTTTTAAATTATATTTTGATCAAGGTCACACAAATATTATATTTTTTTGTTCAGTATAAAATTTATTTAACAACCATTTTTTTAAAGTTGGTTCTAAAAAATTATTATTTTCAATTTTTAAAATTCATTGGAATAAATTATAAAATTCATCTGCTCATGCTCTTATTCATCATTCTAAAATTTTCTTCTCAAAATCTTCTTTTGAAATAAAATATGCATTTCAGACTTCATTATTTAAAATTTTTTCTTCATATTTTTTTAGAACTCAATTTAATTTAATATGAAATAATTTTACTTTAAAAATAATTTCTAAATCTATATTAGAAATTAATAATTCTCAAAATTCACACGGTAAATATTTATTTTCACTTAAACTTAATCACGTTTCTTCTGAAACTTCACGGTATAAAGCATCAACAAAATCTTCATTTTGATGATTATCTCAAACTTTTCCAAACGGAACTGAAATATCTCATTTAAATTTTGAATAATTTTCTCTTGTTTCTTTTTCTTCAACTACTAAAATTTCTCATTTATCATTTTCAATGATTGCTCAAATTCATAATTGTGGTCAATTTTTCATAATTATTGTTTTTTTATAAAATTATTTATAATTTGTATAATTTTTTAATTAAAAATCAAATTTATCTACTGAAAAATTATGTAGTTAAAAAATCATATTATATTTTTAATTAAAATTTGCTTTTTTTAAATAAATAATTATATTTTTTTTAGTTATTTTTTAATAGGTCTATATTTTGCAAAAGTCGGGTTGCAAAGAATGATTTTGCAAAGAATGATATTTTATTCCGAAAATAAAATATTTTTTTAATTATGAAAATATTTTTTATTTAAGGATAAAAATTTTTAAAAAATAATAATTAAAAATTATGACTGTAGAAAAATTTAGAAAATTATGACTTTGAGAAGACATTCTTAAAGCATTAGAAAAAAAATGATTTACTGAGCCTTCAGAAATTCAAGAAAAAACAATTCCTCTTTTATTAAATTCAGATAAAGATGTTTTAGGTCAAGCACATACTTGATCATGAAAAACAGCTTGTTTTGCATTACCATTAATTCAAGAAATTGAAGAATGAACAAAAAATATTCAAGCTATTATTTTAGCTCCAACTAGAGAAATTTCCATTCAAATTACGAAAGAAATTAATTCTTTTAAATGAACAAAGAAAATTAATATTGTAAATCTTTATTGAGGTCAATCGATTACAAATGAAATGAGAGAATTAAAAAGGTGACCATCTGTTGTTGTTTGAACACCTTGAAGAACTATGGATCATTTAAGAAGATGAACTTTAAAAATTGATAAAATTAAATATTTTGTTTTAGACGAGGCTGATGAAATGTTAAATATGTGATTTAAAGAGGATATTGAGACAATTTTAGAATCTTGTAAACAGGATAAAAAAATGATTTTCTTTTCTGCAACTATGCCAAGAAGTATTTTGGATATTGCAAAAAGATTTATGAAGAATCTTGAAATTGTGAAAGTTGCTTGAAAACAAGTGACAAATGATAAAATTCAACAAATTTATTATCAAGTTCAAAGAAGAGATAAATTTCAAGCGCTTTGTAGAGTCGCTGACATGAATCCTGATTTTAGTGCAATTGTATTTTGTAGAACTAAAAATGATGTTGATGAAGTTGTTGTAAATTTACAAGCAAAATGATATTCTGCTGATTGACTTCATTGAGATGTAAAACAATCTTTAAGAGAAAAAATTCTTGCAAAAATGAAAGATAATAGAATTAATATTTTGGTTGCAACTGATGTTGCTGCTAGATGAATAGATATTAAAGATTTATCTCATGTTATAAATTACTGAATTCCAGATGATGGTGAGGCTTATACTCATAGAATTTGAAGAACTTGAAGAGCATGAAAATCTTGAATTGCAATAACCTTTGTAACTCCAGCAGAAAGAAGAAAATTAATGAATATTCAAAGAACAATTAAAACTGATTTAGAGCATTGAAGAATGCCAGAAGTGAAAGAAATATTAAATTTAAAAAAAGAAAAAATTTTAGAAGAATTTAATAATCATCCTGAAATTGAAAATAAATTATTTTTAGAATTAGCTGATAAAATTTTAG
>Ga0256842_1002692_pt1 | contig 12423 bp, 10 predicted proteins | sample 4559240metaG_FD_185973 | JGI IMG/M metagenome (GOLD analysis project Ga0256842, IMG submission 185973) | Hydrothermal vent microbial communities from Guaymas Basin, Mexico - 4559-240 | ecosystem: Environmental > Aquatic > Marine > Hydrothermal vents | place: Mexico: Guaymas Basin | collected...
GCCTGAGATATGGTCATATCCAAGAAGTCTTCCCATGCCTCTGCTTCAAGTTCCTTCATCTTCTTCTTGAATGCCTTTGGATCATCTTTGTATTCCTCAGCCAGCTTTGCTATTGCCTCATGGGTCATCATGTAAAGTGGTCCAAGACCAGCATCTACATCTAACTGACCAAGATAATTTCTGAGGTTTGCTGGAATTGGTTTTGCAAGTCCATAAGGTGCCCAATTCTTAAGCTCTTCTTTCCTTGTTACCATGTATTCTCCACCACCTGCACTCACAGCCCTGGATTTGAAGAGCAAGAACCATGCACCAACAGGTCCATATGCATCTTTGAATCTCACAGGAATAAATCTTACTTCCTGACAGGTCATCTCTGCACCAGCTCTTATAGTAAAGTATGCGCTGGAGCCAGTGTTAAATGGTGGATACCAGGAACGACCAAATCCTTCTCCTACTGATCTTGGACGGAATACATGCACAGCACCGCCAGCAGCAATTATTGTTGCCCTTGCCTTAAATACATAGAACTTATTTTCTCTTACGCTAAATCCTACTGCACCTAAGCATCTGTTATTCTCTACCAATGGCTCTACGATAAATACTCTTTCAAATATCTCTCCGCCTGCATCCTGAATTGCATTCTTTGCTGCCTCAGCTACTATTATCTTATAGGACTCTCCATTTATCATTACCTGCCATCTTCCTTCACGCACATACTTTCCATTTTCATCTGTCCATATTCTGAGTCCCCATTTTTCAAAAAGATGCACAGAAGAGTCCACATGACGGGCAATGTTAAATACTAAGTCCTCTCTGGAGATTCCCATAAGGTCCTGACGGACATATCTTACATAGTCCTCAGGAGTGTTTTCTCCATTTTTCATTCCAAGATACTGGTTTATAGCGGAAAGTCCCTGTGCTACTGCACCACTTCTGTCAAGTGCAGCCTTATCTACCAATGTAACTTTGAGTCCATTTTTCTTTGCCCAATATGCTGCCTCTGTGGCAGCACCACATGCTGCCATACCTCCACCTATTATCAGAAGATCAGTGTTGACTTCTACTGTTTCAAAGTTTGCCATTTGTTACCCCTCCTTATGCGTTTTTATATGTGGGTACAGCATCTAATCCTAAGGATGCTGGTTCTGTAGCAAGTGCTTCACTCTTTAGATCATCATGTGTTGGAAAGCCACCTGTTGGATCAGCAGTTCCTTCTTCTGTTGTCCTGATGGGGAACTTAAACCTTTTTATTGAACCATCCCTAAACTTTACTGTCCACATAATATCTTTTGAACCACGCAGTGGAACAACACTTGCGCCCAGAGGAATAAAGTCAGCATATCCTCTCACATCTATTGCCTGTTGTGGACAGATCTTTACACAGCACTGGCATTCCCAACACATGGATGGATCACGATTGTAAGCCTTCATCTTTTCCATATCTAAGACCATAAGGTCATTTGGACAGATATACATGCAGGCAGTTTTATCCTGACCTTTGCAACCATCACATTTTTCAGCAATCACATAACTTGGCATCTTTTTACCTCCTTTTATTTTTTTCTTTTTTTTCAAAATTCAAATCAAAGAACTTAGATTTAATTAGAGATTTTTATCCCACCTCCTTTCTTTTAAACCTCAATATCTGGTGGAGGAAGATATTCTGACTCCTTAGCTGCAAGTTCTTTTATCTGATCTGCTTTTGCAAGGGTTGCCTCTATTACTTCAGGACCTATGGACTTTTTCTCTGCAATCTGATTAAAAAATTCTCTCATAAAAGCAACTGGAAGATCAGTTATAGCCCCCCTTGCATCTATTCTTGCTGTATCAAAGGTCTTAAGTATCTTCTGACTCAGCTCTTCAGGTACATTTACCTCTATACACTTCAGCTCTCCACCAAACATACTCTTTATATTATTTTCTACATCACTGCCTTTGATCCTTTCCAAGCGGTTTTCGTCTAAAAGAACTAATATATAATGACCCATCTTAAAACCTCCTCTTTTTTATAAGTCCTCAAGATCCACTTCTAAGTCCTTTTCCTTATCTCTTACATACTTTTCATTGCAGAATGGATAGCCAAAATGCTTCCACCATTTTACTACTACTTTGTATACTTCTGGCCTCAGTATTACTGAAGGAGGCTGAACTCCTTCTGCAATCATACCTCTCAGAAGACTTCCACTTATTCCTTCCTTCTTATGACCACATGTCTCACTGTATGCCATCTCTTTGCAGGTTGGGCAATAAGCAAATTCTCTCATATTTTGAGGTCTTATCTGAACACCATAAGGAACATCTGTAGGTGGCTTATCAAAGCCAAAGCTTGGTATACCCTTGGTCCAAAGGATCTGAGTTGCCCACATATCATAATACTCACCTACTGCTGCATGATCACGTCCAAACATGTGATGTGTGCACCCCATATTTTGTCTTATAATGGCATGAAGCAGAGATTCCAATGGATTTCCATATCTCATATCCCATAAACAGATGCTTACAAGTCTTCTTTCAGGCTTTATATAGCCAGCAGTGCTTACTGCTTCCTGTGCTTCTACTATGGTTTCATCTGGATAATCGCCTCTTCTCTTCACTCCAATTATGGCGTTTACAAGAATACCATGACAAGGTTCTATATCGCCAGTGTATGCAGCATTTTTCATAAGAAATTCATGTCCTACATGTGGCACATTTCTTGTTTGATGAGCAATAGCTGTGCGCCAGCCTAATTCATCAAATTTTTCTCTGCATTTTCTTGGAGGATACCAGAATCTGTCAAATGGTGGTCTGAATTTAGGCTCATTAATAATAGTGTATTTTCCTGCTAAAACAACAGGCTGATGACTGCGATATATAACCCAGCCTGGATGCTTTTTGTCAAATCTATGTCTTACTACTTCTGGATTATCCTCTGGAGTACCAAATACTCTATGAGCAAATTCTTCAAGATTGTCTATTTCCCAAATCTCTTCTATGTCTAATATAGCAAAAGGTTTCCCTTTCAGATTCAAAACAAGTCTGTCTCCTTTTGTTACTCCCAGCTTTTTGTAGTCTTCTTTGCTTATATCAAATACTAATGGAAAAGGAAATATCCAATCATTTAAAAGACGCCTCTCTTTCAATACCCTTTCTACTTCTGCTTGAGTCATAGACCCTTCTACAGGGCTGAAAAAGCCATAACAGATAGACATAATTTCTCTGTAAACATTTCTTACAGGGACTCCTGTCTCATAGTGCAGAGTTGGCTTAATATCATAAGTAGGGCAACCCTTTATCATCTTCTTTGCCACTTCTTTGTCTCTTACAACCCTTTCAACCAATCTACCACCATGAGGTAGAGGTCTCTGTATAAGCAAACTTGTAGACATTACACACCTCCTTGTCGTTTTTAAGCCAATTTAATTTCACTTTTAATTTTTGCAATTAACATGCCAGTAAAAGAAACAATATTTATTCTTACGATGTTACTAAGTATGTAAGTAAAACCATAAGGCAAATTTGCCCAACCTTGATTTATAGCATAAGATAACATATTGATATGTTTGTAAAATAAAACAATAGGGCAAATTTGCCCGATTATTAGGATAAAATGCCATATCTTTTCATCTTCCTGTATAAAGTCTTAGGATCAATACCCAAGATAGATGCAACTTTTCCTTTATGCCATCTGTTTTTTTCTAATGTCTTTAATATCAGCTTCTTTTCAAACTCATTTACCGCATCTTTTAGAGTCCCAAATTTTGAATAGTCTGTTTCATCAGAGACAGAAAGGTCTGCACTTTTGTTACCCAAAAATTGAAAACTTCCAGTGCTTAGATATCTCTGAATCATACCTTGAAGTTCTCTTACATTGCCAGGCCAGTCATAATTTATTAAAAGATCCATATACTTAGCAGGTAAAGAAGGAGGATGTTTGCCTTTGCTATACATTCTCAAAAAATGCTCTACCAAAAGAGGGATATCTTCTTTTCTTTCTCTAAGAGGTGGAATGTATATAGGTATCACGCTTATTCTATAATAAAAATCCTCTCTCATCTTACCTTCAGCTACAAGCTGAGCAAGATCTTTGTTGGTAGCACAGATAAGCCTAAAGTCAGAAGTATAAGTCTTTGTATCTCCTATAGGACTGTATTCTCCTGTTTCAAAAGCACGCAAAAATTTTACCTGAATATTTACATCTAATTCTCCAACTTCATCTAAGAACAAAGTGCCACCATTTGCTACATGAAGATATCCATGTTTATCTGCATGGGCACCTGTAAAAGCACCTTTTTTGTGGCCAAAAAATTCACTTTCTACCAGTTGTGCTGGTATTGCTCCACAGTTTACAGCTACAAAAGGCTTCTCTGCTCTGGGACTTAATTGGTGAATCGCTTTTGCCACAAGTTCCTTACCTGTGCCTGATTCTCCAAATATCACCACACTGGCATCTGAATTTGCTGCTTTTATTATCAGTTCATAGACTTCTTGCATTGCTTGACTTTTCCCTATTATATTACCAAGTTTGTATCTCTCTTTGATTGTAGACCTAAGTTTTATATTTTCTTTTCTGTAATATTCAGCCTCTTCTTGCATTTTTTTTGACCAAAGCACCTGCTCTGTAACATCTCTGAGAGTAGCAAGTATAACAGGTTTGGATTTTAATGTTATAGAACTTCTATTAACAGAAACCCAAAGCTTATCTCCTTTATTGGTTCTTCCCAACAGCCAGTGCTCATTTTCCTTTTCATTAAAACCAAATATTGGATCAAACAGCTTTTTACATAAGGGATGGAACTCTGAATCAAAAATATCTTCTATATTTTTTTCTATAACTTCATCTAAGTTAAATCCAAACATTTTTAAAAATGCTCTGTTCGCAAATATTATTTTATGATTCTGCACAAGTATTACCCCATCTGCTACCGATTCTGTAAGAATTCTGTAAAGTTCTTCTCTTTCCCGAAGATCTCTATGAGCTCGCTTCAGTTCTGTAAGATCTCTTAAAATAGAAAGCTTAGATATACTTCCATCAGAGTTTCTGATCGGCGTTTCAAGCACATCATATATCTTTCCTCTCTTATCAAAATACCATTCCCTTCTAATTGTATTTCCTGAAAGGACTTTTGTAAGAGTACAGTCAGGACATATAGCATTATTTCCAAAATATTCATAGCACTTTTTTCCATTAACAGGGCCAAACTCTTCTTCTAAGGCAGGATTTATATACTCTATTTCATAATTTTCGTTTGCTTTATAGATAAGATCTCTTACAGAATTTAGGATATTTCTTATATTTATGCTTTCTAATTGTAGAGATTCTTCTGTCCTAAACCTTTCTGCTATCTTTCCCAGTCTTTCACTTACAGCATCAATAAGCTCTTTTTCCATAAAGACTTCAGGCTTAGAAAAATAATAAACTTCTATTTTCCCACCCCATTCTCCATTTATTATGATGTCGCTTGTATATTTCCAGGGAGTAAAACGGAAATTTTTGGATTTAAATTCATTATATCCCAGCAAAATCCTGATACACAATCGATCATGAGCTCGCATAGCAGAAGGAATAATATCAGTAATACGCTGCGCTATCTCTTCTAAGCTGATGTTTGGCTTTTCTCTCAAAGTAGCAATTTGATACAGGCACTTTAATTCACGTCTCCTCTGTATAAGCTCTGAGATACATTTATGCAATAAGTCTTTTGTCTTTTTTAACAAATTCTCAACTCTTCTTTTCTCTTGGAGCAGTGTTTTGTACTTAGAGGAGTTAAGATTATTTAAGATTTCTACTATAAGGTGAGTGGGGAACTGAGATTCAGCCCATAAGATAATAGGTATCCCTACAAACCTTGATTTTATAGCTGATATTGACGATAATTGTGTTGCGCCTAAGATGATTAAATCTGGTGTAAAAGAAGGAAGTTGATCTACGGAAGATGAAAAAGAAAGATGAATATCAGGAATATCTTTAATAGATTCGAGAAGAGTCTTTCTTTTTTTATCTGGAATGCCTATAGCCAAAACAAAAGGCATATACCTGCTCCTTTGTATTTTAGTTGCTAATATTTTACAGGAGGTTTTAGACAATTGGAAGTTATAATATTAGGTTCAGGCACATTTATCCCTGTGCCAGAAAGGTGCTCTCCTTCTATACTTGTTAGATCAGAAGAAACTTGTCTGCTTCTGGATATAGGACCAGGAACATTAAGACAAATAGCAAGATTAGGGCTTTCTTTCACTATGATAGACTATGTTTGTTTGTCCCATTTTCATCCAGACCATACTGCTGATCTCATACACCTGCTTTTTACTTTAAAGAACATTGATCCTATGTTTAAAAAGCAGATTACCGTGTTAGGCCCTTCTGGAACAAAAGAATTTTTAAGATCACTTCAGTATGCTTATAGGGGATATATAAATCTGCCTCCCAAGCTGTTAAGGATAGATGAGTTAGGTAAAAAGAGCAGAAGAGATTGTAAAGACTTAACTATAATCTCTTATCCTGTAAGACATGTTTCTGAAAGTATTGGATTTCGAATCATAGATAATAAAAGTGGAAAAAGTATAGCATATTCAGGAGATACAGGTATATGTGAAGATTTAGTTGAACTTTGCAGAGATGTAGATCTTGCTATATTAGAATGTTCTTTTCCAGAAGAATACTTAACAAAATGGGACATAGATACTCATCTTAGTCCCTCTGATGCGGGAAAGATAGCTCAAGAAGCACACGCTAAATCCCTTCTTTTAACCCATCTGTATCCAGAATGTCTCAAAGTAGATATCTTAGAAAGGTGTAAACGATACTATAAAAACAACATTCTGATAGCAAAAGATTTTATGAAGATTAAAATTTAGTAATCTCTTTGAACAATGTAGTTGCTTAAGCTTATAAGAGCATCTTTTGCAGGTGAGTTATCAAATAAGCCAAGAGCATCTTTTGCTTTTTTTATAAAAGAAAGAGCATCTTTCTTTGTGCGAGATATAGCATCTGTCTGAACTACTCTTTTGATTATATACTCATATTCATTACAGTGCTCTCTTTTTTCTTCAAAAAGCTGTTTGATCATTCTTTTGTCATCTTCTTCCATCTTTTGAAGCGCATATATCAATGGAAGAGTTACTTTTCCTTCTCTTAAATCTTTTCCTACAGGCTTTCCAAATACATCTTCAGAAGAAATATAATCCAGCAAATCATCAATGAGCTGAAACGCTATTCCTAAGTTTAAACCAAAATTCTTTAAAGCCTCTTCTTCTCTTTTGCCCGCCTTTGCAATAATTGCAGCACACTCACACGCAGCAGAAAGCAATGATGCGGTTTTCTTCTTTATTATGTCCATATATTGGTCTTTTGTAAGCGAGAGATTATTTGAGTATAAAAATTCCATTAATTGACCTTCAACCATATCTTCGGTAGCAAGAGCCAACTTTTCCAAAAATCTTATATTCTTAGCTCTAAGAGCAATCCTTAAAGAACGGGAATAGAAAAAGTCTCCTCCCAGTATAGCCACATAATTTCCCCATTTATTATTTACAGAAGGCTTATTTCTTCTTGTCTTTGCATTATCAAGCACATCATCATGTAGCAGAGAAGCAACATGTATATATTCAAATACAGTGGACAAAAAATACATATCTTCTTCTTCGTATTCTAAAAGCTTGCAGGATAAAATAAAGAGCAAAGGCCTTAAGAGTTTTCCGTTTCCAGCAAGTATATACTCTCCTATTTCTTTAATAAAAGAAGCGGTGGAGTCTATGTTTCTAAAAAGTTGCTGGTTTATCTTTTCTATATGGATCTTATTTTCTTGAGTAATATAGGCTTTCATAAAATTTCTCCAATCAGATCATATGTATAAGCATCTGTAATCAAAACAGGCATTATTTTTCCTATAATACCATCTCCTTTGTTAATTATCACCTGCCCATCTATTTCTGGTGCCATTCCATTACTTCTTCCCACAAGCAAAAGATCTGTTTCTGGATGAGTCCCTTCTATAAGCACAGGTATCACTTTTCCTATCATTTCTTTATTTTTTTTATCCGATATCTTTGCTTGCAGAGACATAATAGCATCTCGTCTCTCATTTGCCACTTTTTTTTCTATCTGAGGCTTTAATCTTGCTGCGTGTGTTCCATTTTCAGGGCTAAATACAAATACTCCAAGATGATCAAATTCTACATCTTTTACAAAATCATACAGCTCCTGAAAAGCCTGATCTGTTTCTCCAGGAAAGCCCACAAGCAATGTAGTTCTTAAAAACAACTTTCTTTTTAAACTTTTTATCTTATCAAAAAGCTTTAAAATATACTTTTTATCATATCCGCGACGCATATCAGCTAAAATTTTGTCATTTACATGTTGAATAGGAATATCCACATAAGGACATAGCTTAGCTTCGTTTTCTAAGAGGTCTAAAAGGCGATCTGATATCCCTAAGGGATGAAGGTAAAGAAGTCTTATCCACTTAATATCTTTTATACTCAACAAAGACTCTAATAGGGATTCTAAGCAGATCTTTTCATCAGCAATATCTTTACCATAAGAAGTAATATCCTGAGCCACTATATTTATTTCAACTACTCCTCTTTTTAAAAGGTCTTTTACCTCATCAATCAATACCTGCGGTGAAACACTTCTCATAGGACCTCTTAGTTTTGGAATAAGGCAATAAGAGCATTTATATGAACATCCATCTGAAATCTTTAGATAAGCGGTATAAAAAGGTGTTCCCTGAATCCTCGGTATCTTTTTCTTTTGCAAAAAAGATGGCTTAGATATAAAAAAGCCTTTGTCTTTATTGATTATTTCTAATATCTGATGAAATTTTCCTGTACCTGCCCATACATCTACTTCTGGTATTTCTCTTTTCAGTTTGTAGCCATATCTTTGAACAAGACATCCTGTTACAATCAGCTTTTTTAATTTTCCTCTCTCTTTTAATCTTGCTACTTCAAGTATTACATCTATGGATTCTTGAACTGCTTCCTGAATAAATGCGCAGGTGTTGATTATTACAATATCTGCCTGCTCTATGTCTTCTGTAATTTGATATTGATTAGAAGAGGAAATGATTCCTCCCATGTATTCACTGTCCACGATATTTTTTGGACAACCCAAGCTGATTATATGAAAATTCAACATTACTATTATCTTTTATTGCAAGCGCTTTATGGTTATTTGTAATTTTTATTTTTTATAGCTTAGATTCAAGTGATTGTTGGATCTTTTTTAGCAAAGTAGCAGCTCGAATAGGTTTTTGGAGATATTCTATCTCATCTACGGATATGCTTTTTTCAGCAAGCACATAATCAGGATAGCCACTCATAAGAAGTATTTTTACATCTGGCTTTATCTTTCTGAGCTCATCTTGAGCTGATTTTCCATGTTTGTAAGGCATCACAATATCCATAAGCACCAAATCTATTTTGTCTATATTATCCTTGAATTTCTTAATCACATCAATTCCGTTTGATGCAAGAATTACTTCATACCCAAACTCATTTAAAATTGCTTTTATAACCTCTCTTACAAATGGATCATCATCAGCTACAAGAATTGTTCCAGAACCTTTTGGTATATCTGAAAGTGATTCTTCTTTCTCTTCTGTAACAACTTCTTTGCTATCTGAAAGAGGGATATATATCTTAAAAAGTGTGCCTTTTCCTTTTTCACTTTCTACATCAATGAAGCCCCCATGTTCTTTTATGATGTTAAAGCAGTTATAAAGACCTAATCCTGTTCCTTTTTCAGGGCCTTTTGTAGTGAAAAAAGGATCAAATATCCTTTTCATAACTTCTTTATCCATTCCGATCCCTGTATCTTCCACATAAATTACACCATACTTACCAGGGTTAACCCACTCTCCTTTGCTCTTTGCCACATCTTCTGAAATCTCTGCTGTACCTGTGGCAATCCTTAGCTTACCTCCTTTTGGCATAGCATCCTGTGCATTAGTGAGCATATTAAGCAATACCTGATGAAGCTGGGTTGAATTACTTATCACTACAGGATCTTCTTCACTTAGCTCAAGTTTTACTTCTATATCATCATTGAGAAAACCTGATGCCATTTTTTTTAGCATAACAATCTGATCATTTAGCTTCAAAGGATATCTATCCATACTGTTGCCTCTTGCATATTTCAAAAGCTCAACAATTACCTCCTTAGCTCTCTTACTGCATGCTATTATGGCATCCACAAATTTCTGATCTACTTCCTTACCTTGAGATATTCTGTAGTTCACTATCTCACCACTTCCCATAACAGATGCGAGCACATTATTAAAATCATGAGCAATGCCACCTGCCAGAGCTCCTATTGCTTCGAGTTTCTGAGCATTGAGAAGCTGAGTTTCAAGCTTTTTCTTTTCTTTATCCCATTTTTTTAATGTTCTAATCATTTGATTTATCAGCTTGGCTACCCGTCCTGCTTCATCTTCTCCTTCCATAGGGATTTCTTGAAGAGCCTCTATCTCTTCTATGTTTTTAAATCTTTCCACATATCTACAAAGCATATCAATTGATCCAACTGTTTTGATAGCAGCTCTGTGCATAAAAAAGTAAGCAAGACTTATGCATACAAAAAGTGTGATTAAAAAGTATAAAAGATAAAGTCTTTCTTTTTTTAATATTTCACTTTTGTCTAAGCTAAGGGCCACCCATCCTGAAAGTTTTGTTTTTGTAGGCATAATACCTAAAACCAGCTCTTCTGCATTTTTAAAACCAACACTTACATAAACAGGCTTCCATATCTCCATAATTCTGTCTGTTTCATATATGTATGGTGGGTTTTCACCCTGAGCTATCCTGCTTTTTACTTGTGGTATGCTTGCAATCCTTTGCAGTATGTGCTTATGCTTTGTCTTTGTCATGGTCACTAAGATTGAATCTTTACTAAATATGCTTATTCCTACTACATAAGGCTGATTCAAAAAACCTATTGCTTCCTGTTCAAGAAGATTTTTATTGCCTGCCATAATTCCAAGGCGAGAGTTAGTTGATAAAACATCAACTAAGATTTTTCCTTCTTTTACAAACGAGCTTTTTATAGAATAGATCTGCTGATAGGAGTAAAAAACAAATAAGGTAAGAAAAAAGCTCATAAAAATAATGACAAATGAAGTAAGGACTTTTTTAAAAAGAGTTTCTTTTGTTTGAAAGTAAAAATCAGTTATTAAAGGAAATTCTTTTATTTTTTTCATTATTCTCATCTGGGCTTATCCTCTTTTTTTTATCTATCTTCAAACCTAAATTTTTGGCAACATAAGGATTTATTTTAAATCTTGCTTTTGGCCAAACAATTATAGGGGGCTTTACCTTTCCTTTTATAATCTTTTTTGCTAAGGTTCCAGCTTGAAATCCCATATCAAATGGGTCAGAGTATATAGCCATAAATGCTCCCAACTTAAGATATTTTTCGGAAAATGTAACAATTGGTATAGACTTTTTTAAAAAGAACAAGTTCATAAAGCTTAGGCTTTCAGGAGAGATAACAGTAGCATCAGGAAGCATAAAAAAAAGGTCTATATTATCAGAAATCTCTTTTATAGCATCTATCACATCCTTAGAAGAGAAGACTTTTTTTGCTACCAAAGACATTTGGTTCTTTTTTGCAGCCTTAAACAATTCTTTATATATATAAGCTGAATTCTTTGGATTATATATTACTCCAATCCTTTTTGCGTGAGGAATATGTTTTTTTATATACTCAAACCTTTTTTGAGGAGATACAAGCATAGAAACTCCAGATATATTTTTATTGACAGATAAAAATGGATGAGGATTCAGCACCATGAGATAGACTATAGGAATTTTTTTTATAGATAAGACCTTAGAAAGTGCCCACTCACCAATAGCAAATATAATGTGGGGCTTTTTCTTCTCTATGTATTCTTTTATATCGCCTTTATAGGTGCAGATGATTATCCTTTTTAAATTATTTCCATAAGAGCTTTTTATCCCTTCAAATGCTTTGTTATAAGGTTCTACATTAATACTCTGAACTACTAAGGCAGAGAAGAATGCAAAAGTATTGTTATGAAATGTAAAAAATATTAAAAAACAAAAAACACATCTTATATAGATACAGGCTTTACGGTGCATTTTAAAAGTCTAAGCACATAACATGGAGGCTGGTTTTAATTGACAAACCTTCAACATATAGTTAAGTTGTCTATAAAAAAAAATCAATAAAAATGTGCATCAAAAGTAATTTTAAATTTTTTCCGAACTATTAAATCAAAATTCCGATACTGCTAAGGAGAAAGAAATTTGAGGAATTATCTGTGCAAAAAAGAAATTTTAACAATAGTTTGGGTTTTGATATTACTTCTTTTGTACAAAAACAGCATTGCAGTAAATTGTTGTATAGCAGGAAGTTATATGCAGAAGGAAATGGAAATCTTAAGACTATTTTATCCAGATAAAGAGCTGGTTATCACAAGC